>Ga0065182_1000030_pt1 | contig 54096 bp, 57 predicted proteins | sample CryGey02umfilter_2_FD_59208 | JGI IMG/M metagenome (GOLD analysis project Ga0065182, IMG submission 59208) | Groundwater microbial communities from aquifer in Utah, USA - Crystal Geyser 4/10/14 0.2 um filter (version 2) (version 2) | ecosystem: Environmental > Aquatic > Deep subsurface >...
TGGTTACCCATCTATATTCTGATGTCAATCACCATAGCGCTGGGTATTAGATTATTAACGAAGCGTGTAAAAGTAGCTACGTATTTATTTTTTATTAGTATTTTGTTAGTTTGGTCAGCGTATAGTTTTCCCGCTGTCTATTTAGAAAAACAAGAGGGGATTATCGCTATCAAAAATAATATTTTAAACTATCAGAATATTGCCAGTAGCGTGTTAGAACGAGTAGATCAGCGCGCTATTATTATTGCTGGTCGTAATGACAAAATATTTTTTCCGGCACGCCAAACAATTTTTAATTTATTTTACGATGTTGATTATCAACGCATAACTCCCTTACTTCAAGAATATCCCGTTTACTGGTGGGATTATAATTACGCGGAAAAGGATTTAGCCTATTTAAATAGTAAATACCGTCGTTATCAGTGGTATTTGGAAAAAACAACGATCGGGTATGGTCAAATGAGTCTTTACCAAATTCAAAATGTCAAAAACAAATAGATTAGTTGATTCAATATTTTTATTAATGGCTATTTTAGTTCCTATTTTTTTTGTTGCTTATGATAGTGGTTTAATAAACAATTTGACGGCTTGGCGTCAACCTTATCAACAATCAGCAATCATTGGTGATTTATTTCCGGCTAATCGGATAGAAATAGTAGATACTAATTGGCAGATTACCCAGGAGCCAGTTTATTTTACCGCTCGTTTACCTTATCCAGCATCAATAGTAAGCATTGGTTTAAATTTTGATAGTCGTAGCTGTGACACCTTAAAGATTGGTTTAAAACAGAATAGTAGTAATGACTGGTCATATCAATTACAGACAGTTTATAATGATTCATTTGCTCAACTAAATTGGTCCCAAATAACACAGCGCGGTTATACATTATGGCAAAAGCAAAGCGAATTTAGTTCCATTGAGTCATTTCTAGAAAATCAGTCAGAGCAATTAACTAATAATATTGCTTCCTACAATATGTCGCTGCATCATAAATTTCAGATTAATAATTACAGTGATTGGTCGGAGCAAAGAAGATTTGATTATGTCCTACGTGGTGATTATAGTTTTTATACTTACATCAAAAAAGGTCTTGATTATCGTTTAGAAATTCTGGATTATAATCGAGCTAACAATGAAGATAATATTGTTATTAATATTAAAAATGAATTCGGTGAGCTAGTTGACACCATTCGCGTTAATGATGATGGCTACTCAACCACAGGCGTGGCACCGATACCCAAGAGATATATTAATATTCACAATGATCAATTAACAGAGGGCGTTTACCAAGTAGAGTTTTTAGCTGGTTATGATATTTTTACTACCAGTATTGAAACCAAACATCGCTACTTAACTTTTAATAAAATTCTTTATTTGGCTAACTCCACTGAATATCGTGATGGTAACCCAATTATACCAATTAAGGAAAATAAATTAATTACCAACAGTACAACCCTAGAATTTTCCACCAGTCACCCTGCCGGATTACAAACAGTCACGGTTAATAATACTAGCTTGACAATTAAGGAGTTACAAAGAAAGTATTCGCTCAAAAAATTATCGGGACTGAGTAAATTAATAATTCCCAAAAGTGATATGATGATCAGCGGTAATGGTCTTTTTGCTTTTGATTGGTCAATGTTTTTTGAGCCAAATATCAATAATTTAGAAATTATTAATAATAACTCCAACTTTTCTTATTTTATTGCCGCTTATATACCGCCAATTATAATCAATAACATTGCTTCAGGATCAGTAAATTTTTCTTTAGATCGTGCCGCCATTGAACAAAATAAATTAAGATTTATTATTGCTTGTCCTGGTAGTAGCCAAGAAAACCCTCTAATAATTAAGAGTATTAGTTTAGACTATCAGGATTCGGGAACTTGGTTTGATCGGATTTATCGTTATTTAAAGTATAATTATCATGAATAATACCTGGTTACAAATCAAACATCATCTAGTATTAATAGCCGTATATTTTCTCTTAATATTTTTAATCATGGATAATATTAAGCCCGGCGTTATTAGTAATTATTATAATATACACTACCACCTAGTAGTTACCATGGTGTTAGTTATTTATTACTTTTATTCGGAGCAGCCAAAAATTACGAAGAAAAAAAGTAGTATTATTTATTTACTACTTTTAGCCACGCTAGCATTAATTTATTTTAATTTCTCTTGGCCGTTACTTTTAGTACCATTTCTCGTTACTGGTATACTATTTTACTTGTTATTCAGTTATTGAATTTGGAGAGCGTAAAATTTTTGTTTTTCTGGCTGATAATAATAAATAACATCACCTTTATTATTGACAAAAAAACGATCAATATTATTATCCTGAACCAGATCAATAGTATTTTTAAAGTCTCGTTCATCTAGTTCCGTCAAACGAATAGTATTATTTTCATAAAAAAAGATATAAGAACCATTGGGGTGCCAGTTGGCATTTTTGATGACGGCGGAGGAACGAAAAACATTTTGGTATTGTTTCTTATGCCAATAGTATATTTGAATTTCATTGTCATTCCAATATAAAATTTTATCTTGTTGTGGGGCGTACCATTGCGCTGCTTTGACGTAAGGTATTAATTTATAATTAGCCAATGTTTTTTTTATTGGTGTGTCAATTAAATACAAAAAATTGTTAGCCTGGTCGATAAAGCTAAGAACGGGTCCATTTTTTATTACGGTAACTTCGCTAGTAAAAGGTAATATTATCCGATCGTGTTCAACGTCTATTCCTAGCTCTGTTAAAACACTCTTAAATTTATTATCAGCTGCTGTGAGAATATAGGATTTATTGTGATCGGTAATAACTTGACTGGCTTGGGAACTGATACTTTCTAGGCGATTAAGATTGAGATCTAATAGTTTTACTTGATTATTAATAGTTGAATATATTTTGTTATCCGCAAATTCATGCCAAGTAAAATTGACCAAATAGCTCTTATTGTTACTAATATCTTTACTGGTAGTTAAACCATCAATCGAAGTCCAGTAAAATTTATTATTTTCTCGATAGATATACTTTCTTTCATTTGGTGACCAAGCTAAAAGTTCAATTTTGTTTGCCAAATCCCAACTTTTAATCTTTTTTAGTTGATTAAAATTTAAATCAAAATATAATAGTTGATAACTATTATCCTTGATCGTTAACATTAATAAATTATTGGCGCTACTGACAAAATAAGATTGTAACTGAAAATTACTAAATTCCCGTGGCGCATTATCGGTATAAAGAACTATGTCTTCAATAAAAGTAGTCATCCCGGCAACAACTGTTATTTTTTTTTGCCAAGAATGATAGCCATCTTTTTTGATAGTGATTTCATAATCACCAACAGGTAATCTTTTTATATGATAGGGGGTAGAATTGGCAATTAACTTATTATTCAAGTAAATTTGCGTGGAACGCGGGTAAGTTTTTAAATAAATAATACCTGTTTGTTCAATTCTTTGCTTGGCTAAATTAAAATTATAACCTTGTCCATAAAGTATCAAAATAGGTGTCAGAATAAAAAAAATTATAACTACACCAATCCAAGTCACTCTTTTGTGCCACATTTTCATAAAATTGAAAATACCGGGAAATTATTATATAATACTACCATAATTTGTGTTTAAAATACAGTATGTCTAAATATGTAATCCAAGGAAATAATAAGCTGTCGGGTGAAGTAGAAATAGCCGGCGCTAAGAATCATGCCTTAAAGATATTACCAGCAACAATGCTGACCAAGCAAATCTGTATTATTGATAATGTTCCAGACATTGAGGATGTTAAAATTATGTTGGCCATCATGACCAAGCTAGGATCGAAGATTAAAAAGTTAGGTACTAATTCTTACGAGATAAATAATGCTCAGATAAAAAATTGGGAAATAGATGATTTGCTAGCTCGTCGCTTGCGAACTTCCATACTTTTTATCGCCCCACTGTTAGCTCGTTTACAAAAAGCTATTTTACCTCATCCCGGTGGTTGTGTAATTGGTAAACGCCCAATAAATTTGTTCATTGATGGTTTTGCCAATTTTGGTGTCCGAATCAAATTCCATCACGATCATTACTCACTACAAGCAAAGAAAATGGTGGGAGCGCAAATTATCTTTCCCCAAGTCAGTCATACTGGCACCGAGAGCATGATTATGGCGGCGGTATTGGCTCGTGGTGAGACCAAGATTATTAATGCCGCCTGTGAACCAGAAGTTGTCGCTTTATGTGATATGTTGGTCAAAATGGGTGCTAAAATTATTGGCTCAGGTACACCAGAAATAACTATTGGGGGTGTTAATGAATTGCAAGGTGTTAGATATCAAGTCATACCAGATCGTTTAGAAATGGGCAGTTTTATTATTCTCGCTGCTTTAAATAAAGGACAAATAACCTTAAAAAACTGTCAGCCCAATTTGTTAACCATTCCTATTTCTCTGTGGCAAAAAATTGGTGTTAAGATGACAATTAAAAAAAATGATATTATTGTTTATGGTAGCCCAAAACCACTGCAAGCTATAAACATTATTACTCACGAATATCCTGGCTTCCCCACTGATTTACAGGCCCCAATGACTGTCTTATTAACTCAGAGCCAAGGTTTGAGTATGGTGCACGAGACTATTTATGAAAGTAGGTTGTATTATACAGATATGCTTAATAGAATGGGCGCCAATATAATATTATGCGATCCGCATCGAATTATTATTCAGGGTCCAACTAAATTACAAGGAAAAAAAGTTGAAAGTCCTGATTTAAGAGCAGGGATAGCCATGTTAATCGCGGCTTCTATAGCTGTGGGTACATCAGAAATAGATAATATTTATCAAATAGAACGAGGATATCAAAATCTTGTACCGCGTTTACAAAAATTAGGATTAAAAATTAATAAAATTGACTAATGTTAACAGAACAAAACAAACAACAAATAGCAGAATTATATAGCAAAAGAACTTTTTCTTTAAAGAAATTCTTATTAGTTATTATTATTGTACCAGTAATCTTTTTTATTGGTGTTTACACCGGACAACTGGGAAATACTACCGTTAACACAACCAATGATTACGGTCAGGTAGTAAATATTGATTCACGACCGGCATATTTAACCAAAAATATAGATTTTAATCTTCTCTGGCAAACTTGGAATTTGTTGAAAAGTAAATATTTACATCAGGATAAATTAAATGAAGTAGAATTATTTTATGGAGCTTTAGCTGGATCAGTAGCAGCTTTGCGCGATCCGTACACAGTGTTTTTTGATCCTAAGGTAGCCCTGGAATTCACTGAAGAGTTAAGTGGACAATTTCAAGGCATTGGTGCAGAAATAGGTATCAAAGATAATCATTTAACCATTATAGCTCCTTTGCCGGGTACACCGGCGGAAAAAGCTGGCATTCAGTCAGGAGATAAAATCATTGCTATTAATCAATTGGATACAACCAATATATCCGTTGATAAAGCTGTTAGTTTGATTCGCGGAGAAAAGGGTACTAAAGTTAGCTTAATTATTGTCCATGCTAGCGATAATCAGCCGATTAAACTAGAAATAGCCCGTGATGTTATTAAAATAGTTAGTGTTTCTTGGCAGATGAAGGAAAATAAAATAGCTTATCTCAAGATAACCCACTTCAATCAAGATACTGGAGAAAGGTTCAAAGAGGCAGTAAATCAAATTATTAATCAAGGCGCTCAGAAATTAATAGTTGATTTACGTAATAATCCTGGTGGCTTCTTGGACGTTGCTATTGAACTCGGTGGCTATTGGTTGGATGATCAAGTTATGGTCAAGGAAATGTTTTATGATGCCACAAAAAATAAAGATTACAAAACAGTAGGTAATCCTATTTTGAAAAGTTTGCCTACTGTTGTCTTAGTTAATGGCGGATCAGCGTCAGCTAGTGAAATATTGGCTGGAGCGCTGCAAGATTATAAATTAGCAACAGTTATCGGAGAAACGACTTTTGGTAAGGGATCAGTTCAAGAGTTAGAAAACTTATCTGATGGTTCAGCGATCAAAATAACCGTGGCTGAATGGCGAACGCCAAATAATAGGGTTATTAATGAAAAAGGTGTTGAACCTGATATCAAAGTAGAAAGAAATTATGAAGACCCAGACGATAATCAACTAAAGGAAGCCTTAAAAATTATTAATCAATAATATTATATGCAAATACTTTTTATCAAGAATTGTATTCATGGTAGGGTCGGTGAAATTAAAGAAGTGAAAGATGGATTAGCATTAAATTTTTTAATACCCCAAAAACTTGCTTTCCTACCGACACCAACGAATATCCGTTTAGTGCAACAAAATAAACAAAAAGATAATAAGCAGTTAGTTGATTTACCTAAGCAAGAGAAAATCATCCATATTTTAACTAATGCAACTTTACAGATCAAAGTACGGGTCAATGATCAAAATCATCTGTACGCCGCCATCAATGAACAGCAAATAGTTGATTCTATTAAAGAGCAATTCAAAATTGATTTACCTAATAAAAGTTTGCAAATTAATCAGAACGTAAAAAAACTTGGTTCACAGGAAATAGAAATTATTCTCAATAAACAAGCAGTAAAACTAAAAATAAACATTAGTAAAAAATAAAATAGTTAGTAGGTTGTTTTTGATTAAATAAAAAAAACAGAAATATCAATTCTGTTGAAAAATAACATCTGATCATTCTACCGCCCGATACGATATTAACAAAATCTTCACTTGGTCTGACCCCGCTTCTGGCGGGAGAAGAAAAGTGAAGATTTTAAAGGAATAATTTATCGAATGACGGAGTGGTTCAAACTTGATTTGAAACACGCAGTTATGAGATGAATTATGACGTGGTTCGGGGGCAGGGATTCGAACCCCGATTAGCGGGACCAAAACCCGCTGTCCTGCCGTTAGACGACCCCCGATCATAATAACTTGCGAAAATATTATATTAATTAACTATTAAAATGTCAATAATGAAAAAACAAATATTTTTAATTGCCGCTTTTATTTTGTTACTTAGCGGTTGTCAAAATCAGCAAAAGGCAGTAAATACTAATAATAATTTAAAAAATATGGAAAATAACAATAACGTACAACAACAAACTACCGAAAAAACTGTGAAAAATGACGAAATCTTACCAGTTAGCCAACAACCTCAACTATTAACCAAATATTCTGTAGCCACAATTGTCACGAATAAAGGGGAAATAAAAGTCCAATTGTATAATGATGAATCACCAATAACTGTAAATAATTTTCTCTACTTAGCGGAACAAAATTTTTATAACAATAGTAAATTTCATCGAGTTATTAAAGATTTTATGATTCAAGGTGGTGATCCCAACTCCAAAGACAATGATCGTAGTAATGATGGCACCGGAGGACCTGGTTATGCTTTTGTCGACGAATTTAACCAACATAAATTAGTGCGAGGGTCGCTAGCGATGGCTAATACTGCGAGACCCAATACTAATGGCAGTCAGTTTTTCATCGTGACCGCTGAACAAACGCCATGGTTAGATGGCGTCCATACAAATTTTGGTTATGTTATTAGTGGCTGGGAAACTCTCGACGCCATTGAGAATAGTACCATCGGTGCTAATGACTACCCGGTAGAGGATATTATAATTGAAAAAATTATTTTACAATGATCTTTCGGGAAGGAACAAATATCAAAGGATTAGTATATTTTATTATCATCATATTGATAGTTTTATTGGTCGTCGCTTGGAATATAGCCCAGCAAAATAATACTAATTTTTCTCCTGCCGTTGTACCAAATTATCAAGTAAAATTGATTTATCAAGATACAAGTTATTCTTTGACCAGATTAGATAATAATCTGAAAGTGGAAAAAGATGGTACTATTACCATCTTAGATGCACCTATTAGTAGTAATATTAGTGATCTGGCCGCGGCTAATTGGTTATTATTTGATCCCTATATTTTGATAAATTACTTCGCGCAAAACAGCAATCGTCTACAGGGTGTTTCTGTTAATGAATACCAATTAATTAGTGATCGGCAGATTATAAAATTAGTGATGAACTCCGATAATTGGCCACAGGAGCTTACAGTATCAACGTTGAATAACCAATTAGAGACTAAAATCACCTTTGAATATTCAGCTATCAAGTCGATAACATCAGATCAATTCTATGATAATTAATAAAAATTATTACTACTATCGACTATTAGAAATACTACCAGGTTTTTTAGTTTGGACCACCCTAATTGGCGCTGTTATCTTATCTTTTTGGCAACCTATTATCGCCATCTATTTTATTATTCTTTTTGATCTTTATTGGTTTTTGCGGATTAGCTACTCGTTAATATATTTGATTATTTCTTGGCGGAAATATCAATCAGAAATCAAAATTGATTGGCAAAAAGAATTAGATTATCGCCATATTAATTATCAGCAATATGAGCATCTAATTTTTTTACCAACTTATAAGGAACCGTTAGAAGTTATTGCCAAAACATTTGATAATTTAATAGCAGTAAAATATTCTTTAAAGAAAATGACTATTATTTTGGGTGGTGAGGAGAGAGATAAAGAAAATTTTTTGAACATTAGTGCCATTATCAATGAACGGTATGGACAATATTTTAAGAAATTAATCATTACTGTTCATCCCCAGAATGTTGCTGGCGAATTGCCGGGTAAAGGATCAAACATGCATTATGCTGGTCAACAAGCCAAACTATACGTTGATCAACAAGGCTGGCCCCATGAGCGAGTTATTGTTTCTTGTTTTGATATTGATACCCATGTCCATCCGCAATATTTTGCCTATTTAACTATGCAATATGCTACCGTTGATCGGCCCACGCATTATAGTTATCAGCCTCTAGCTTTTTATCATAATAACATGTGGGAATCGAATTTTATTACACGAGTGGTGGCCAACTCAACCACTTTTTGGTTATTAACTGATTTGGCCAGACCAGAAAGATTATTTACTTTTTCTTCGCATAGTATGAGTTTTGATACTTTAGTTAAGGTTGGTTTTTGGCAAAATGATATTGTTACCGAGGATTCACGTATCTTTTTGCAGTGTTTTATCTATTATAATGGTGATTATCAGGTCAAGCCCATGTACATACCAGTTTCCATGAATACTGTTTATATGGGTAAATTTTGGCGAAGCCTGATCAATCAATATAAACAAATGCGTCGTTGGGCTTGGGGCGTTGAACACTTTCCTTATATGGCTTGGAATTTTGCGCGTAACAAAAAAATACCGTTAGTAAAAAAAATACGGTATTTATGGAATCAAACAGAGGGTGTATATTCGTGGGCCACGGCACCCTTACTCATTTTTATTATGGGTAAATTACCCCTATGGGTAGCTAGTAAAAATATTCAAGAGTTGTATATTGCTCAGCAAGCACCCTATATCCTAAAATTTTTAATGTCTATTTCAATGGTGGGATTATTTTTAACTGGTTTTTTAGCCACGAAAATATTGCCACCAAAACCGCAAAAATATCACTGGGCTAAATATTTAATAATGTTTTTTCAGTGGCTAATTTTTCCGATCACGATGATCATATTTGGTTCCCTACCAGCTACTGACGCGCAAACGCGGATGATGCTCGGTGGCCGCTTTAAATTGGGTTTTTGGGTTACTGAGAAAAAGGATTAGCTAAAGAGGAATCAATAAATGTTCGCTGACCATTAATAAATAACTCGATGGGCATTTGTTTTTTTCCGGCTAACTGTATTTGTAATATAATTATCGAACCGACACCGCATTGAACACAAATTTGTTTATTAGCTGACTGATAAATTTGCCCGATGTGAGCAATTTGATTTTGATCTGTAGCAAGTGCAATTTCTTTTAAAATCAACTTACTATTTTGCCAGTAAGTATAGATTTCCGGCCAATAATAATAAGCTCGCCACTTATTAAAAATAGCAACAGCAGCTAATTGCCAATCAATAAGACCATTTTGTTTATTGATTTTTCTGGTTTTGGACAGTCCTACCAGTCCTTGAGTAGAAGCTGTTAACTTGTGATTTAGATATTGATTAATAAAGTTATCAATTTGTTGTATTATTGACTGATTGACTGATTGACTTAGAGTCAGGTATTGATCCGTTGATTGAATAATGAGCGGATACTTACATAATACATCACCAGCGTCTACATCATTAGCTAATTTGATAAACGAAACTGCTGTTTTCTTGTCTCCCTTAAGCAGAGCTGCCTGGAGCGGAGAACTGCCACGATATTTCGGTAAATCTGACGGATGAATGTTAATAGTTTTGTCTCCGTAAGTAGTAATAAACCAAGTTGGGAAAATCAAACCAAAGGAGTAAACAAATATTATCGCTGGCTGGAAATCAGCAATTTTATTATTTAATTCCTGATCTATTGAAGAAACGGCAACTGTTGAAATATTATTTTTATCAGCTTCCAGGGCTAAATTGTTGGCTGACATCACCTGATTACGACCAATAGGTTTTTCATTCTTAGTAATCAGTAAAACATCATAATTAACATTTTGTGCTAAATATCTCAGCACTGGCCAGGTATGGTGATCCGAGGAAAAAAAAATGATTTTTGTTTTATTGGGGGATAATGCCATGTGTTAATTCCTTTACTTTATCGATAAATAGGACACCTTGATTATGATCATATTCGTGTTGGACTACATGAGCAATCAAATTGCTGAATCTTTTGATCTTTAATTGACCTATTTGATTGTAATATTTAACTAGTATTGTTTTCGGTCGACTAACTAAACCATAAACATCGGGAACTGATAAACATCCCTCTTCTAATTCACTTTTAATAAAAGAGGAGTAAACTATTTTGGCATTAATAAAAACTTCAATATTTTTATCGATTTGTACCACAAAAATTTGGTCTTCATTGCCAACTTGCCGAGCTGCTAAACCAACACCATCTTTAACCAACATAGTTTCTTTTAAATTTTCAATAAAAGTTTGGGTCTCGGTCGATAAAATATCACGTAATATCCGATTTTTACCGCGTAAAAAATTATTAGGGTAAGTTAAAATATTTAGAATCATAAATTATTTATTACTAATTACTTGATAAGGATTTAATTCCCAATAAACACCGCTAATTTTGCATTGGATAAATTTATTAATATCATGATTATGGTAATCGGTCAAGATAAGTGAATGATACAGTTGATTGTGATCATGAGAAATAGTAGTTTTGTACAGCTCATCAACTAGGATGTATGAAGACAAAAATTTAATTAGTAAATCTGTCTTTTTTAGCAAAGTAATTTTGGTTTTTGCTTTAATAATTATTTTAATTATATTGTGATAAGGAAATAAATTATTATTTTTTGCTAGCAGTAATTGTTGTTTAATAAATTTCTGTTGATCATTAACGAGTAAGAGGGGATTGCCCTTCTCGCTAGTAAATATATCTAAGGGTTTTTTAAAAGCCAGTAAATAATTTAGTATGTAACGTAGATAAAACTGTCGATCTAAATCTAAATGATTTTGCCAACTGGTAAAATCAGCAATAATCAAACGAGTCCATTGCATCTGGGGTAAATATGGCAAAATAGCAACAGTAGCAAAGATGATACTTTTATTGGTATTAATTGATTTATTATTGGCGGAAAATAAGTAGGCATCTAAACCGTCATATTTGTCTTTAACTGCTTGTTGCCATAATTCATATATACTATTAACCCTTTGTAAACTAGTTGAATTACAATAATGACAAGTTTCGTTATCGAGAGAGATTTGGCATTTTGTGCAAAATAGTTGCCGTTTATTTAACTGATTAAAAAGAACTATTATTTTATCCTTTTTGTTTAACCGTTGTAATAAATCAGAAATTTTATTGAGCTCATCGCCACTATGAACTTCAATATTACCCCGTTGGTTAGCGCTTTGCAATTGGTAATATTTTTTTTGTTGCAATATTTGTTGATAGCAAGACAAATTAAAAAAACAATCCACAAAATATAAATTTGATCCATGGGTGGCTGCTAAACTATCAACTAAAATACTACTATCAAAACGAGGGTTTTGATCCCACTGTCGATGATTATTATTTGCTGCTTGGTCGAAAATAATATTTTGCAAGTTATTAAAAGGAAAAAAAACGGATTTTCTGGTACCAATAACTACTTTAATTTGGCCATTATGAATATCCCGCCAATACTCTGTTTGTTGGCTGGATTTTGTTTGTGCGGATAATTTAATAATCTCTAATTTGGCATTACCCTTTTTTAGATACTGGTAAATATTATCCTGCGATATAATATCAGGCACAATAATTAAACTCTGTCCTGAACAATTACCAATTATTTTTTGATAATATTTTAATTTGTCTTCATAAAAATGATAGTTTATATAAAACTGGCGATAATTTCTTTTGATTAAATCAAGCTTCTTTGTTTTGTATAGGGTACTGATCAATAATTTTTTGATTGTCAGTTTTGGCATGAGAATAAATAAAGTCGTCGCTAAAGACAAATGCAGTTTTTCCGCAACATTTTCCATTAAATTAATTTGTTGCTGGTCTAAAAATAAACCCTTGATCGGGGTGGTGATATCTTTAATTTTAAATTTTATTTCTTGTTGATAAGCCTGGCGATATATTAATCCTAAATATTTTGTCGCCCCTAAATTAATATTCACAATATCACCAATGCTAAGCTCCTGTGCACTGTGATAAATAAATGTTGATTTTTGAGGATTTATCTTCGCTATAGGAATGATATGATAGTACATATCCTAAATAATGAATTCCGCAATTAAATAGTTTATTCCGGCTAAACTATCCGTTCGTAAGATATTACATTGATAATTAATATTACTCAGAATCGTTAAACCGAGTAATAGTGGTTGATAGAGACAAATACCAGCTTGGCTAAATTCATGACTTGTTAATAATTGATTACTATTAATAAAACTTTCTTTATTCTTTAACCAATCCAAAATTAAATTATCCGCAGCCAATAGTTTAAGTTTGCTATTACTTTTTTCAATTTGATGTGATAAATCACCGGAAATAATCATTCCAACTCTTTTCTTTTCTACATGCAAAATATTCGTTAAACTTGTAGCAAAACTTGTTATTTGTTCGTCAGAACAGTTATTGACACCAATTAAAACGTACTTTACCGCTAAATTGTTGTCTAAAAGAGCTAGGGGTATCGCGTAATCATAGTTAACCCGATCTTGATATTGGAAAGATAGATTTTTAACATCGCTATCATGAAGTAAACCAATTAAGTCCAAATCTGATGGATAATTTTTATAAGTAGACAAATCACCAAAGGAGCTGAAGTCTAATGTAAACTGATTAGCAATATTTATTTCAATGGTACCACTGACTAGTTGAGTGTGAGGAGCAATAATAATGATGGTATCCAGATTTTTATGATAAATTGATTCCTTTACTTGATTAATACTAACCAAAAGATTTTTTAACAACAATTTGTTTTTCGTTAAAAAGAAGGGTACTAGTAGTGGTGGATGAGGCAATATTGACGAATAAACTAAGGACATAAATTACAAATTACTTAATGATTCACCTAAGGGATGTAATTCTAATACTTGTTGACTGACTTCGATTATATTGGACCAACTATATCCATAATTCACAAAGATATCAGCCGTTGGTATCAATCGTCTTGTTCCCTGGGAGATAACATAGACTTTATTATCATTGCTAGCCTTTAATAACGTCCCATCACTAAATTTTATTTGCTCCCGCAGTTGGTACTTTTCAATCTCTAGCGTAGTAACCGTTATTGGTTTTAGATAAGAATATTGATTAAGACGAATAATCTCATCAATAATTGGGTAACGATAACCATTTTCTACATAATATAGATCATTATTACCTTGCACCTTGAGAACTGCGCCTGTAGGATACGAGTCTGTGAGGGTAATAGGAATACCGTCAGGAATATCGTTAACATCAGTAAAATCAACCTCTTCAATTTCCTCAGGATTGAAACCAATAAGGCGAAAAACTTCCCAAGAGACAATTATTCGTTTACTATCACGATCAATTAAATAAATTGAACCGTTCGGTGTTTTTAGTAGCGTAAAAAGCGGATAACGGATAGCAGGTCCTTCAGGATAGCTACTAAGCATTTCCTCAGTTACTTCAATAATATTATTGGGATTAAATCTCGTAGTCAGGGCGGCGAAGGAAGTTATCCATCTTTTTTGGCCATCTTTAATGACAAAAACCTTAGCCTGTCCCTTAGCTTTGAGCAAAGTACCATCCGGATATTTACTGATGCCAAACCAACGATTCCAGATTTTCCAGAAATTATAATTAGCGCCAATTTTTAAGCCATTGACTATGGTATTACCGCGATAGGGATTGTAAGTATACAGAGCACAAGTTGCTTTGCTTCCGGGGGTAACCAAAATATTATCTTGCGTCCTTTTGGGTTTATTGACACACCAATTAGTAAAAGTACAATTAGAACTTACCAAATCAGGCCAATAACCAACCATAAATTTTCTTGCTGCACCTCTAATTTGCATAGTAAAACCGCGATAATTTTCATCACACGATCCGTTGTAACAACTATAGCCGGCGGCCCAGTCCAATTGTCTTTTGCTAGGGGACGGATCATCTACTAAACTTTGCTCCTTCTGAATTAAAGTTAACAATACTTGCGGATTTATTTGATAATCGTTAGCAGCAGTGAAAATAATAAAAGAGGCTCGCAGATTTGCCATGGGATCAATATAACTACCCAAAGTACCCTTAGTTTCTAAAAAGCTTTGTATTTCTTCCAAAGTCATTGACTGATAGTTGGTAAAATCTTGATCAGAAATAATCAAATTAGCATTAAAAAGGGGATTTGATTCATACTCTATTTGTGCGTGCACTAATAAGATGTTAGTAGTGAGTAACAAGATAATGCTAATAATAATACTTTTAAATAGTTTGCTCATTACAATAAATGTTAATTGAATAAAGACAACGAGGACAACGATTATTGATTAGATAATTAATAGTGCGATAACCAATGCGCGTGATAATAGTCGTTAAACAATGAGGACAGTAAGTGGAGTTATATTTTTCATTGTTTACATTACCAAGGTAGATATACGGCAATCCAATCTTTCTGGCTTGCTGATAAAAATTTATTAATTGCTTATCAGAAGTTACTACTGATAGGAGATTTGGTTCCACGGGAAAATATTTACTCAAATGTACGGGGATAAATTTATTAAGCTGATAAATTTTTTTAACCAACGTCAAAAAAGATTTTTGATCATCGTTAATTCCCGGGATAATTAAATTGGTAATTTCTGAATGAACCGGTGAGTTATTTACTTGGACAATATTGTTCCATACTGGTTGATAGCGACCGTGGCAAATTTTTTGATATTGATAATCAGTACCAAACTTTAGATCAATATTGATAGCATCCAAATATGGTTTAATTAATTGCCAACATTGTTCAGAAAAAAACCATTGCTCACCCAAATGTTAAATAAACCATTTTTCTTAGCCGCTTGCATAATTGGTAAAGCAGTTTCGAGAAAAATTGTTGGTTCGGTATAAGTATAAGCAATTGATAAACACCCTAGTTGTTTTGCCCTGTTAATTACTTCATTAACATCAATAGCTTGATCGGTGACTGACTCTTCTTCCTGCGACAAATTGAAATTTTGGCAGTTCAAACACTTAAAATTACAACCCCAACAAGCTAAAGATAGAGTCTGGGAACCAGGTAAAAAATGATACAATGGCTTTTTTTCTATCGGATCAACTTGTAAAGCAACTATTTGATTATAATTCAAAACCATTAGTTGATTATTAATCATTTTTCTGGTACGACAAAGACCAGTTTGTCCATTTTTTAAAAAACAATTGTGATGACACAAAGTGCATTGATAACCACCATTTTTAATTTGCTTAAGAATGGCTTCAATCATTATTCTATTATAGCACAAAATATTGCTAAATCTAAGAAAAACTGCTAAAATCTAAACAGTGAGCCTTTAATTTCGAAATATTTTGGCTGTTCAGCTGATGATTGTGGCAAAATGTAGAAACATTCATTACTAATTTATTAATCATGAGTATTAAAATACTAGGTGTTAGAATAGATGATTTAAAATTTAATCAATTGATGAATAATTTTTTTGAACTTCTAGTAAGCACCAAACAACATCAAATTGCCACAGTTAATCCGGAATTTCTTGTTACTGCCTGGCAAGATTCTATTTTTAAACAAATATTAAATAATTGTACTTATAATACCGCTGATGGGACGGGTGTTGTATTAGCAGCGCGGCTCAAGGGTGCAAAAATTTGTCGTATCACTGGTATTGATTTAATTAGTTATTTAATCAAAGACTCGCGCATTAATAACTATCGAGTTTATTTGCTCGGCGCTCGTGAGGGTATTGCTTATGAAGCTAAGAGAAAAATACTGGCAATTAATTCCCAAGCTAACATAGTGGGCTGCGATCATGGTTTTACCAATATTGAACAAATGAATATTCTTGAGCTTAATGAAATCATAGGACGAATAAATCAGCTGCAACCTGACTTGTTATTAGTTGGTTACAATGCTCCCCAAGCGCAAAAGTTCATTGCTAATTATTTGGATAAATTATCATCGGTCAAAGTTGCAATTGGTGTTGGCGGTTCGTTCGATTTTTTGGCTAATCCTAAATTACGCGCGCCATATTTAATTCGTTTCTGTGGTCTAGAGTGGTTTTACCGTTTAGTACGACAGCCACGCAGGTATCAAAGAATTTATTCAGCGCTAATTAAATTTTCTTATTTATTTATTAAATATGACTATTGGGCAAAAAATTAGATCATTATTTATGAAAAGTCAACCGATTATTACGCGGTTTGCACCCTCACCAACTGGCTATATGCACATTGGTGGTTTACGTACGGCACTTTATAATTATGCCTTAGCAAAGAAAACAAATGGCCAATTTATCCTGCGAATTGAAGATACTGATCGTCAACGGCTCGTAGCAGATTCAATCATTGATATTATTAATACTTTAAATAGTTTTCATCTACATTATGATCAAGGACCAATAACAAAAGATGACCACACATTATCGGAAATTGGCAACAATGGTCCTTATTTACAATCAGCACGTTTAACGATTTATCAAAAGTATGGGCAAAAATTAATAGCTCAGGGAAATGCCTATTATTGTTTTTGTGATAGTGATCGCTTGAGTCAATTGCACGAGCAACAAACAAAAGAAAAAAAGCCAACCAAATATGATGGATTTTGTCGTCATTTAACGCCAGCCACAGTGGCTGATAATCTCAATAAGAAGAAGAGTTATGTTATCCGTTTAGCAGTACCAGCTGATCAGAAAATTGAAGTACTGGATGAAATAAGAGGGCAGCTTATTTTTGATAGCAATCTAATCGATGATCAAATATTAATAAAATCTGATGGTTATCCAACTTATCATTTAGCAGTAATAGTTGATGATCATTTAATGGGAGTTAATCATATTATTCGCGGCGAAGAGTGGCTACCATCAACACCTAAGCATGTCCTTTTGTATAAATACTTAGATTGGCCACTACCTAAATATATCCATTTACCTCTACTAATTAATAGGGATCGCTCTAAACTAAGTAAACGCAGTGGTGATGTAGCGGTTTGTGATTATTTAGCTAAGGGCTATTTGCCAGAAGCCATTATTAATTTTATTGCCCTCTTGGGCTGGCATCCTGGTCAGGACTTAGAAAAAATGACTCTGGATCAAATTATTCAGTTGTTTAGTATCAAGCAAATCAATAAAGCTGCTGCCATTTTTGATGTCGAAAAGTTAGATTGGTTTAATCAGTACTATTTGCAACAATTAAGTTTATCTAATTTTTCTCAATCATTAAGAACTTGGCTTTCTCAAAATCATCCTGAATTCTTAGTTAACTTCAATGAATCTCAAGCACAAGTAGCACAAACACGTATTAAAAAATTTGCTGATTATCCTGATTATTTTTCTCATTTAATAAAACTAGCAACTTACCCAACTTCGTTATTAATATTCAAAAAAAGCACTCAGTCAATAAGTTTGTCAGCATTAGAAAAGATTAATCAATTCTTAACTACTTTAACCACGACACAATGGCAGCAAGAGACTCTGCAACTATTCTTTACTGATCTTATTAAAAATTGTGGTTTTAACAATGGCGATGTTTATTGGCCACTACGAGTCGCTTTATCGGGTAAAGAGCATAGTGAAGCACCATTAGAATTACTATTAGAACTTGGACAGCAAGAGTCCATAACGCGTATTAAATCAGCGATAAAACTTTTACATGAATATGAAAACAAATAAGTATATAAAATATTTAATATTGATTATATTTTTAACGTCAGTTTTAACTAATCAGCTACTAGCTGCCGATAGTATTAATGATGAAATTATCGCAAAACAGAAACAAATTGAAGAGTTGAAACGTAAGAAAGAGCTCTATGAAAAATCATTAAGCAAGACACGCCAACAAATTAATACTCTTGCCGGTCAAATAACTAATCTGGATCAAACAATCGATAAAGTGAATCTCGAAATTAAAACTGTAAGTCTAGAAATAGAGGAGACTAATTTACAGACTCAACAGCTTCAGGAAGAAATAGCCGCAGCGGAAAAAATAATAGAGGATCATCAACAAATAATTGCTGATTTACTTCGTTTAATAAACAGACGCTCCTATTATCAAAATAATTTAACGGCCTTATTGACAAATGACTCTCTGGGTGCATTTTTTAATCATGTTAATCAAATAAATAAGATTAATAATAGTTTAAAACAAAAAGTTGATGACTTGGATAGTCAAAAAGTGGAATTAACCAGACAAAATAATTTATTAACACAAAAACATGATGAGCTAATTGGTTTACAGAATCAGCTTAGCTCTAACGAAGAAAAATTAAATAGTGATATTACTATTAAAAATAGCATATTAAAGCAGACTAAGGGTGAAGAGAGTAAATATACTATTTTGTTAAATCAATTAAAGAAAGAGCAGCAACAAATCAACAGTGAAATATACAACTTAGAAATAAAAGCTCGCAAAAAATTGTTAGAATCAAACAGTAAGCAGTTTCTTGCCTCAGAAAAGGGCTTTATTTGGCCTAGTACCTCTCGCTTAGTTACTGCTTATTTTCATGATCCTGATTATCCCTATCGACATGTTTTTGAGCATCCAGCGATAGATATAGCTATGTCTCAGGGGAGTGCTGTGCGGGCGATTAAGTCCGGCTATGTAGCTAAAGTTAAAAATACTGGTAATAGTGGAAATTATAATTATATTATGCTAGTACATAGTGATGGCATCTCTTCAGTTTATGGACATTTAAACAGAATGATTGTAGCCGAGGACACTTTTATTGTGCAAGGAGAAATTATTGGTTATTCCGGTGGTATGCCGGGTACTGCTGGTGCTGGCAATCTAACAACTGGTGCACACTTACATCTGGAAGTAAGAAGTAATGGAATACCAGTTAACCCACTTGATTATTTGCCTTAATATCGGTAAATCATTGCGTGATTGAATTACAATAAAAAGAGGATAGTAACCAATCCTTTTTTGTTTATTTAGTAATTACTGTGGCGTCGCACAATATATCTTATACGACGCCATATCTTATTGATAGATAACTTGCTGATCGATTTTTAGGTTAATATAGTGAATGGTAGTAAAATCCAGCTTATTCTGTGCTATCGCTAATTTTAACTTATTTAGCTGATCAGTTATGTTTTTTCGGTAACTTAAATGTATTTCAATATTATTATTAGTTAGAATTTTAATAGTACTTAAACTAATGTCGTCGTAAATAACTCGATTGAATTGCAGATTGGTAAAATTCATTTCTTTAAATTCTGCTACGACACTCATAATGCCGTTCAAATCTTCAATTTTGAGTAATCTAGCACCCAATTGCACAGAATTATTAATTCTATCTTCAATAATGACAAAGTTGTCCCTTTTGATAGTATTGGTACGTAACTCATGTATTAGTTGACCCTCGTTATCAACTAAGTAATAAATGTCACCCTTCTGCCAAATTATCTTAGAATTTTTTGGTGAAATATTTACTATCATAGTCCGCGGAAACTTTTTTTCAATTACTATATTGAGGTAAGGATATTGCTCCAGCAATTGTTGATTAAGTAAACTAGTTTGGATAAACCAATAATTACTCTTACTAACCAATAAATAGTAATGACCCTGTAATTTATACCATATTGTATTTTCAATAGGTATGGTATCAGTAATTGAACTATCAGTAATCTTTAAATATCTAATGTTCCATAAATTACTATAAAATACAAAATAAATTAATATCATTAAAAGCAGTATTAAGTAATACTTATACTGCTGACAATTAATCCTCGATTGTTTTAACCAAGCAAATCCTATCGATATTTTACGACGCATGATTGTTATTCAATGATACTAAAGCCACAATACTTTTGTAATACCTCGGGAACTATGACTGAACCATTAGCTTGCTGGTATTGTTCCAAAATCGCCGGTAGTAAGCGACTGGTAGCTAAACCAGATGCATTTAAGGTGTGAACATACTCACTCTTACCATGACGTTTAAATCGAATATGTCCACGGCGAGCTTGATAGTCCAGGGCATTAGATATACTACTAACTTCTTTATAACCCTGCATACTTGGTAGATAAACTTCTAAATCATAAGTTTTTGCCATGGCTGAGCTACAATCACCAGCGGCTAATTTAACAGTATTAAAATGCAATCCTAAACCAATTAATAATTTTTCTGCATTAGTAACTAATTCATCAAAGGCTGACCAAGAATCTTCTGGCTTTGTCAACTGAAACATTTCAATTTTATTAAACTGATGACCGCGAATCATTCCTCTCTCCTCTGCTCGGTAACTACCGGCTTCACGACGAAAACAAGGAGAATAGGCAAAATATTTTAGTGGTAATTTTTGTTCATCTAAAATCTCATCACGGTGAAAATTTCCCAGCATCATCTCGCTAGTTGCATTGAGACATAGCTTGTCTTCAGTCCAAAATAAATCATCTCTGAATTTAGGTAAATGACCGGAAGTATAAGCGGATTTTTCCGTCAATAGAAAAGGTGGAATTACGAAACAATAATTATTTTGTCGGTGAAAATCAATAAAATAATTTAATAATGCCCATTCTAATACTGCACCCTGACCAACATAAGCCCAAAATCCACTACCAGCTATTTTCACCGCTCGGGCATAATCAATAAGACCTAATTCTGTGGCTAAAGCTACATGATCTTTGGGTGTAAAAGAAAATTTGGTTAATTTTAAGTTAGTTTTAACAATGATATTATTTTCTTTACCACCCGCTACCACATCATCAGCAATAAGATTGGGCAATTCACTCATCAGCAAATCTAATTTTTGTTCTGTATCCTTTAATGTCACTGCTATTCGTGTAACTTGATCACGTAATTCTTTTCCCTCGGTTACCTGTTCAGCTGTTGGCTTACCGCCTTTAGCTAAAATATTTTGTTGTTTTTTAAAATCATCAACCTGCTGAATTAATGATCGACGCTGATCATCTAAGCTGCAAATATCAACTAAATGAAAATCTCGAGAGCTATCACGTCGAGCTAAATTATTCTGAATATTTTGAATGTTTTGCCGAATTAAATTGATATCTAACATATTATTTTTTATCTTCCAATTTTGGTTTTAAAGTAGGAAAAAATATAACATTTTTTATGTTATGTTGGTTAGTTAGAATTTGCACTAAACGATCAATTCCCAAACCCAAACCCGCAGTTGGTGGTAATCCATATTTGAGCGCCTCAACGTATTCAGCGTCATACGGCACTGCCTCTTGATCACCTTCATCTTTCAGTCGTTGTTGTTCAACAAATCTCTCAGCTTGATCAAAAGAATCATTTAATTCACTAAAGGCATTAACTAACTCAAATCCCGCTACTACCAGCTGAAAACGATCAACAAAATTTGGTTCCTTTTTATTTTTCTTAGCCAGCGGTGATAATTCAATCGGGTGATTAACTATGTAGAACGGTCCTGGTATCTCATTACGGACATACTTCTTATATAATTCGTCTATAATTTTACCTTTACCCCATTCATCAGCTACTGCAATACCCAGTTTTATTGCTAAGGGTTTTAATTCATAGGCTGTCGGGTAATTATTAATATCAACTTTGCAGCGTTTAATCAACTCTTCGCGATAATCAATACGTGGCCAAGGTGGCTGGAAGTTATAATCATGACCGTCGTAGTTAACTAAAAAGCTACCATTGATTTCCCAAACTAGCTGACTAATCATTTGTTCAGTAAAATCCATCAGACCGAGATAATCCTGATAAGCCCAATATAACTCAATTTGGGTGAACTCTGGATTGTGAGCATGATCAATGCCTTCATTGCGAAAACATCGTGCTACTTCATAAATTTTCGTAAATCCGCCGATAATCAGTTTCTTCAGAAATATTTCTGGTGCAATCCGTAAAAACAAATCGATGTCTAATGCTCGATGATGAGTAACAAACGGTTCAGCAATAGCACCACCAGCAAGCGATTGCAAAATTGGCGTATCAACTTCCATAAAACTTTGGTTATCTAAATAATTTCTTAAATAATTAATAATCGCTTGTCTTTTTAAGAAGATATCTTTAACTTCATTGTTAGCTATTAAATCTAAATAACGTTGGCGAAATCTCGTCTCAATATCACTAAGACCATGCCATTTTTCCGGTAGCGGTAATAAAGATTTATTAAGTAAATGATATTTTTTTACTAAAATAGTTTTTTCACCACGTTTCGTCAAAAAAGGTTCACCGGAAATTTGAATAATATCACCAACGTCTAGCAAATCGACAAAAATTTCATAATCTGCTTTACCAACCTCGTCTTTCTTAAAATAAATTTGGATTTGTTGCCAATTATTTTCCAAATTAGCAAAACAGGAACCGCCATGCCATCTTTTACTACGAAGCCGACCAACTATGGTGACGCTTTTTTTCTGTTCTAAATATTCATTAAAATTAGCAACCAGTTGATTGTTGCTTAAATACTCAATTCGTTCACTAGGGTAAGGATCAATATTTAATTCCTTAATTTTTTCTAATTTCTGACAACGAATTGTATATTCTTCAAAAGGATTAATATTTTTTTGTTCATCAGTCATGGTCTTGTTGTTATTTATTTATCATACCATTTTGCCCAAAAAAATCAAGAAAAGTTCCACTTTCTTAAATATTTAAGCCAACTATAAAAATGAATTCTTCCTAATTTGGTAAAGAAGCCAAAAAAACCAATTTTATCTGCTGAATCACGATGATGAAAATGAATGACTTGCGCTGTTGGTAAATAGTGCACCTGCCAACTGGCGTTATTGAAGCGTCGACACCAATCTAAATCTTCAAAATACATAAAATACTGTTCATCTAATAAACCAACCTGCGCAATAGCCCGCTGACGAACTAATAAACAAGCTCCGAACAACCAATCAACTGCTCGCGCGGTTTGGTGATTATAATCTTTTAGTAAATAATGATCCAACCATTTTTGTGCTCTTGTTGTTTGACTTAATTTTGAGCGACGATAAAAAGGTAGGTGCCAATCAGGATAGCGTAAGCAAGAATACTGCACTTCTTGACTAGGATATATTAATTTAGGACCCAAAATGCCAACCTCGGTATGTTGATCAAGATAATCAATCATTTTTTCAATTTCACCATCATGCCAATATAAATCAGGATTCATAATCATAACATACTCGCCACTAGCTGCGCGCATACCAGTATTATTACCAGCTGCATAGCCATGATTGGGTATCTCCCTAACTTTTATACTGTTTCTAAAGGCACGTATTTCTTCCAAGAATTTGGTCTTTTCCCCATTATTAATGACTATCACCTCATAGCTAAAATTTTTTTTCAGATCAAAAAAATTAGTTAATAAATATTTTACCAATTTAGGGGTATTATAATTTAGGATGATGATAGATAGTTTAATATTGTACTCAGACATACCATTGGCGAATATTAGTATAGTTAACCTTGATCATTTTTTTTACTAATTTTCTTTTTTTCCAGATGCGGCGATAAAATTTTATTGCTAGCAAAAGCTTTAGCCAAAAATATTTATTAGTCAGGCTCATAAATAATATTTTTTTCAGCTCATACCATATTATTTGGGGGCTATCAATAATTAAGTTTACCAAAAATTCATTTTTTAGTAGCACTGCCAAATGGTTACGATAAGAAAGATAGTTTAAATAATGATTTTTTTTGTATGCTAAACGACCTATTTGATGATCAGTTAAACCCACTACTCCCCTATTAGCTCGCGCGTGGTAAGCAATGGCGTTTGGTATCATGAATGATTGCCAATTATTCAATCGTAAACGATATGCTAAGTCAATGTCTTCTTTGTACGCAAAGAAGTCTTCGTCAAAATATTCGGCCTGATATCCAGTATAATTTATTTTAACCTGATCTAGGGCAACGCGTCGATAAATAGCCACGGCAGCTGAAACGCCAAAGATTTCTACTACTTGATTATAATCACTAATATTATTTTGTCCTTGAGCAAAATCGATAAACTGATGATTATGTTTTACTTGGATGCCGAGAGTATCAATAGTATTTACAGTTTGATGCTGCAAAAAATCATAACGCAAAATTTTACCGGTGACTGCAGCTGTTGTGACATTTTGATTCAAATATTCAATTAAAGTGGAACAATATTCTTTATCTAAAACAACGTCTTGGTTTAAACACAAAATATATTCACCCTTTGTCCAAGCAATACCCAAATTATAAGCCTTACTAAAACCAACATTGTTTTTTAACTGAATGAATTTTATTTGAGGATAATTTTCTTGAATAATTCTAATCGTATCATCGTTTGAACAATTATCAATAATTAGTAAATCAAATTCAGTGTTTTCTAAATCCTGAGCAAATACTGAATTTAGACAATCATATAAATAGTTATCGGCATTGCGGGTAACTACAATTATCGATAGTTTTTTGCTGTTTTTAATCATGTGGTACGATGGCTAATAATATTAGGCCGAAGCCTAAAGGGTGATTTAAGTAGGGACTAAAAATTGATATTATCATTAAAGCTATTAAACCGTAGTTAAATGCTAAAGAATAGATAGCTTTTTTTTGCAAAATATCGGGCAGGTAAAGGTTTTTTTTCAAAATTGAGTATAAATAGCCCAGATAGAATATTAAACCAATTAAACCAATTTTGAGCCAAATATCCAAGTATCCTAATTCAAAGGCCGAAGTCGTGTAATTACCTTGAGGATTTTGACTGTTTTGAATTCTCGGATCAGCTGACTGGTATGTTAGCATTTTACCAAAACCATAGCCAGTAAACGGCTGGTTATTAATAGCCACTAGTAGTGGTTGAAGTTGAGCTAAACGAGAAGATGCAGCTTCTTCCGTTAAATTATCAATGCGGTTTTGTAAAACATTTCCTTGCCAGGAACCACTGCAAATAAATATAAACAAGATAGCTAGTGCCAAAGAACTACCAATTATTAATATAACTTTTATTGATTGCTGCCAACTAAGTAGTTTTTGATAATAAAATACAAAAAGCATAAACGGTAAAACTATTATTGCCGCTAGCCAATTACTACGAGAAAAGCTTATGACTAATAAGACAAATGCGGAAAAAAATGATAACCAAAAATAAATATTATTCTTGATTACTAATTCCCGTCGCTGCCAATAGATCAGCATTATGGTTAATAGTATTAAAACTACAACGGAATATATTTGACTGGGTGAAAAAATTCGGTAATAATTTTCCACTACATGTGTTATTTCATACAAACGTAAATCACGCACCCATTTATATAATAAACCTAGGTCCAGCCAACTTAGTTGATGGGCAAAAGCATAAAATAATAATAGCGCTTCGAGAGCTAATACATGGACAGCGGCAATCATTAATTTAGCGACATTTTGTAAAAAACTTCGATCGTAAATATAATTTACTACTGGTAAAATTAACAGAAATAAATAGTTATTAAAATCAAAAAAAGTTACAGCTGAAGAATTAAAATATAATCCTTTGACTATAGCTATTAATAAACTGCCTAAAAAAAGATAATAAATATAGGGCTGCTGCCATTTCTGCCCTTTAAATTTTACTATCGCTACCATAAATCCGATAAATACAGCAATAAATATGCCAATGCGCAGGGAGATGTCATAGCCGTATAAATGCCAATTAAAAAGATGTCCTTGAGCGCCAATAAATAATTCCGCAAACATTATGAGCAAACCATTGGTAACGTTGCGACAAGCAATTACTAAAGTTAATACAAAGATCAGCCACCAAATAACGGCCTGAGCTGGTAAATATAAATAGGTAAATAAAGATAAAAAAAATAAAGTCAGAGCAACGCAAATATAGATATTAATTTTTCGATCGAACAATTGTATAGACATTTTTTGTTGTGCTTACTAACGTTTGTAAAATAGTTAATAAATAATTAAATGGCAACAGTAACCGCAGTATAATTAATTGCCACCCCGGTTGATGCTGACGAAAATAGTATAATAAGGAACGATTGAATAGCTTTTGTTTTGCCCACGGCAGTAATTGCGAAAAACTTTGTGCGCCATCATGAATAATACACGCTGGTGCATAGTAGTAAACAGTTAAACCGCTTTGCTGACAACGATAGCATAAATCAACTTCTTCAAACCAAATAAAAAAATGTTCATCGAAACCGTTCAATTGAGACCAGACTTTACTCTTAATTAAAAAACAAGCACCGCTAATACTAGCAACTGATTGACTTTGATGATAGTCAAAATTGATGGATAAATAATGCTTATTCAATTGTGGCCAGATGTTGTTTAATTTCCCTAACGTAATTATTTGTGAATATAAATCAGGAAACGGGCGAATCGATAACTGATCAGATTGATCGCGATTAATAATATTAATCCCACAAATTCCAATATTCTGCTGCTGATCCATAAACGCCAGCGCTGATCCTAAAGACTCATCAATAAATTCAGTATCCGGATTTAAAATAAGAAAATATTCGCCTTGAGCTATCTGGGCGCCTTGATTATTGGCTGCAGCAAAACCCTTATTGATTGAATTGATAATTAATTTAACCCCAGGAAATCTTTGTTTAATTAAATCTTTAGTTTGATCAGTGGAGTTATTATCAATTACTATTACCTCTTTATTTATCTTCGATAAATATTTATCAATCGACAACAAACAGCGCTCAATCTGCTCGGCCACATTCCAGCTGACGATAATTACTGACAATTTAATTGAGTCGTTCATAAATGATATTCAACATTTTATTAACTCTTTCGGTCCAAGAATGATTGGTTATCGTTTTTTTACGTTGCTCTTGTGCTGCCGAATTATCTTGCAAGAGCTCACGAATAACCAGATCATTGAAATCAATTGGATTATCCGCAAGGGCAATATCGGGAAACATATTTAATCCTGGCGCTGGTGTGGCTACTATTGGTTTACCACAAGCAAAATATTCATACATTTTCATGGGATTAGTACTGGCTACATAAGTATTTATTCGATGGGGAATAATACCGACATCAAATTGACAAATATAACTTGGTGCTTCTTGATAGGTGACAAAACCTAAAAGATGAATATTGTGATACTGTTTAATTTTTTTGATTAACTCTCTATCCCAATACTGCAAACGACCTTTATATGAGCCAACTAATACAATAGATTTTTTTGGATTATGCTGAGCTAGATATTCAATAATTGGCCAATCTAATCGATTTAAAATAACACCAATATAACCAATAATAGGTCGGGGCAAATCAGCTATGCGTCGGTCAGTTATTTTTCTAATATTTTGATAATGATGTAAATCAATACCATTGGGTACCCAATAAACATTATTATTGGTAGCAAAAATATTTTGTAATTCATTAGCAACAGCAAAAATGACATCTGATTTTAGTTCAATAACTTTATAATTATTTTTCAATAGCTGAATTTTTTTGCTATATGATGGATGCAGACTCCAATTATCAATAGCATCAAAAATGTATAAATTTGCCGACAGTTGTGCGTAATACTCTGTTTCCATGGGATTACACGACCAACAAATATATTTCTCCGCTGACCATATTTCCTTAATCATCTCTCGCAACTTCTGATAAAATTTCGGTCGACTCAAATAGTACAAAGGGGCATTGAAAACATAGAGGTTTTGATTAATCTGAAATAGATTAGCTAAAAACATTCGTTTTAATATTTTGTCATGCTGAAAAAAAGGCATCAACCAATAACCAAAAAAAATGTGTTTACAAAATTGCTTGAATGACCATGGTAGATAATCAATAGCTAGTATTTTATTGACTCTTTCGTCGGCTAGTAAAGACTTGAGGAGGTGGTAGTTTCTATTACTAACACCGCCCTGCCAATCACTATAGGCAGACATATTAAACATGACTATGTTAATCTTTTGCATATAATTTAGAAATAATTTGTTGGGCTTGTCGTTGATACGAGAATTTTGTTTGTACTATTTTTGATCCTTTATTGCCTAGCTCGGTAGCAAGACTTTGATCCAGCCATAACCTTTCAATATCATTAATCAGTTTTTGTGGTGTTGATATTAAGCCAGTAACTAAATCAGAAACGGCTTCGGTAACTCCACCACTAGCAAAAGCAATGACCGCTTTTTGAAAGTAATTAGCCTCTAGATAGACAATGCCAAAACCCTCGACATCAGCTCCCTTAACTAAAGTAGGATTACATAAAAATTTAGCTAACTGATAGATACCAGCCAATTCTCTATCATCTGCTATTGATAAAAACAATACTTTTTTTTGCAATCCTAATTTTATTACTATTTGTTGTAAATATTCATGGTAGGGGCCAGAACCAACAATGACATAAAATATGTCAGGATAGCGATCGGATAGATCAGCTATTGCTTGTAATACTAATTGAAATCCCTTACGTTCTACTAAACGTCCAACAGACAGAATGTAATTGTCTGGCAAATGATATTTATCTTTTAAGAGTAACAGCTCTGATTGGTCAACTTGATAAGTTATATGCGGACAAGGATAAGCTATAATAATTTTTTTTTGATCAATATACTTGGGTATCAACTGTGCCGTATAATGGCTATTAACAATAATAAATCTAGCTCGTTGTAAAATCTTTTTCGTTAACCAACTTTTATGTTTAAGAGCTAAATTAATATCCATGCCGTGTAAAGAAACTATATACTTTTGTTGTTGATAATAGTTTAATATCAAAGCAGCGGTGCCAATAGGCAATATTTGACCAACCCATAAATAGTCACAGTGTTGCCGCCAGATATTTTTGAGTATTTGATACCAGCGATATCCTTCTTTGACTATTTGAACATCCATGGTTAAATTCCAATCTTTTTGCAAAGCTTGAACTAGCCCCCAATAATAATTGGCGACTCCTCCTTTTTGCGGTGGATATTCCATTGTTAGCAGCACTATCCTCATTGATTAATTTTCAATACTTTGATTAATGCTAAGACGTCATTCCTATTTATCAATCGAAAAATAAAAATTAGTATTATATATACGATTATACCAATAATAGCCGATAAAACAAAAGGTAAGAAAGCCAATATTTTTAATAGCATTACGTGAATAATAACAATGGTTAGAATTTTTAAGATCAACTGCAACCAATCTCGTGACCAGGAAATAATCGTTCGTAATTGAATTATATTTAAAATACTAAGTACCATTGCACAAAACAAGCTAACCATAGCGGCACCGATGAAACCATAATAAGGAATTAGTAGTAAATTACCAATAATTCCTAATAATAGTGTCAAGCTAATATTTAGTAAATTAACTTTTTGACGATTGGCTGCATTTAGTAAATAACCAACGGGGAAATTAATAAAAATAAAAGGTAATGACAAAATTAATAGTTGTAAAATATTAGCTGCTGGATAGTATGGCCAACCATAAATCAATAACATGATGTCGGTACTATAGTAATAGATTGATATTACTATCGGACAGACTATCAATAATAAAATCGTGACAGAACGCTCAAACAAATTCATTAGTTGCTCGTGATTCTGCTGCCACCAATAACTAAACGCCGGATACAGAGCGGCAATCAAAGCCAGGGGTATGAACTGAAATACAAAAGTTATTTTATAAGGCAGGCTGTAGAAACCAACGGCTTGCTCACCAGCTAAGGCTCTTAATAAAAATACATCTTGATAACCATAAATACGATTAGCTATCGCCATGAGAGCAAAAGGCCAACTAAGAATAAAAAAATCTTTTAGAAATATATAATCAATGAATTTAACAACAAAATTGAATGAGCTTTTTTTTGTCTGCCAAGCAGCAAAAGAAAAATTAACAAAAGCCGCAACTAATAAACAGGATAAAGCTACGGTAACTTGCGGAAATTGTCGTAACGCTAAGTAGCCTAACAATAGCAAAGATGTCTGAAAAATAATATTACCCATTGATTCATAAATTGTAATATGAATACTTCTTTGCAGAGAATATAAAAAAATAGTTATCGTTTCCACATTCATTATTAAAACAGCGAGCCCTAAGGCTAGATTATTAATAGTCCCAAAAAAACCGAAAAAATAAATGATAAAAAATAAACTATTAACTAATATTAAATAAATTATTTTTAACAATACCGCATTGGTTAGGTATTTATTTTGATTATTCCGATCACTGGCAATTTCTCTAATTAATAGATTGTTTAAGCCAAAATCCAGCAGAACTGAAGTCACTGCTGTGATTGCCAGAATATAAAAATACAACCCGGTTTGCTGAACTCCCAACCGGGTTGCTAAATAAGAAAAATAAATAAAAGAAAGTATTTTTTGAATAACTAACGAAAGCAATAACAGACTAGTATTCTTAAAAACTGTCTGATTAGCAAGCATAGATGAGAAATTATCTTTTGGAGAATTGTGGGGCACGACGTGCTCTTTTTAATCCTGGTTTCTTGCGTTCTTTTTTACGTGGGTCACGACGTAAATAGCCCACTGCCTTCAAAGCTTTTCGATAATTTGGATCAATTATTAAAATGGCTTTACTAATGCCATGTCTAATTGCTTCCGCCTGACTATTTGGTCCGCCACCAGAAACTTTTATTGTTATGTGATAATGATTTAGTAAACCACAAAGATTAAGTGGTGCCAATACTGTTTTCTGCCAAGTGTAATTATTAAAATATTCGCTAAGCGTCTTTTCGTTAATAATAACTTCCTTGTTTTCTTTCTGCTCCACTAAACGAATGCTAGCAATAGCCGTTTTTCTTTTACCAACGGCAGTAATAAATTTTCCTTTTGACTGTTTAATACTTTTCTCCATACAAATTATTTTAGAACGGTTAATCGTTTAATCATCAAGTTTTGTAATTTATTTTTTGGCAGCATAGTCTTCACTATTGATTTAAATAATATTTCTGGCTGCTTCTTCATTCTTTCACCTAATTTAGTTTCTGTCAGACCACCAGGATAACCAGAATGTCGATAATAAATTTTATTAACTAATTTTTTTCCGGTAAACTTTAAGGCATTAATATTACTAACGATCACAAAGTCACCCTGATCAACATTAGCTGCGTAATCTACTTTTCCCTTACCCATTAGCAAACTAGCTACAGCACTAGCTAAACGTCCGGCAGCTTGTCCCTCGGCATTTAATTGATGATGTTTACGGTTTATTTTTTGCGTCATATTATTATACTAATTCTATTCTACATTTTAAGGCATTATCACCGGCTCGTTGGCCAATTTTGATAATGCGGGTATAGCCACCATTGCGCTTTACATATCGTGGTCCTAACACTTTGAATAACTTGGCAATAGCTTTTTTTAATCTTAATCGAGCAATCATATGGCGATGATTGGCTAAATTGTCCACCTTAGCACGGGTAATTAGCGGCTCAAGGTATTTTTTAACTAACTTTGCTCTAGCTTCAGTAGTTTCGATCGCCTCATACATAATAATTTGAGTAGCCAAATTATACATCATAGGCTTCACGACACTAGATTTTCTACTCAATTTATCTCTCTTTTTATTATGTCTCATATAATATTACTTATCATTCTTTTTAGGTCGGCCACGCTTTTTTTCCTTTTTATCGGCTAACTCTTCAACTTTTTCGGCAATTTCTTCATCTGGTTGTTCGTTAACCTCTTCTTGTTTGCTATCCTTACTAACGCTTTTTTTACTGATTGCATCATCTAAATTTAATAAATACTCAAATTCATTGACTAAAATATTGACCGCTGATTGAATTGCGCTCTTAGGAGTGATGGAACCATCAGTTTGTATTTCTAGAATGAGCTTTTCATAGTTGGTCATTTCACCAACACGAGTATTTTCAATTTTAAACGCAACGTTAACTACAGGTGAGTAAAGAGCGTCAATAGCAATCGTTCCGATCTCTAGCTTCTCTTTATCACGCCGTTCAACCATCACATAACCTCTTCCCTTTTTAACAATAATCTCCATATCTAACTTGACATTTTTGTCTGTCAAGGTAGCGATTGGTTGATCACCACTAACAATTTCCACATCAGAATTTTTAGAAATATCAGCAGCGGTGACTACCTTTTCACCAGTAGCAACAAGATTTAATTTTATTTCTTCATCAACATCGGCATATATTTTTACTCGCACTTTCTTCAAGTTTAAGATAATATCAACGACGTCCTCTTTAACAAAAGGAATGCTGTTAAATTCATGGTCAACACCAACGATTTTAAAGCCAACAACTGCGGCACCATCTAATGAGGATAATAAAACACGACGTAAAGAATTACCAATAGTAACACCAAAGCCTGGGTAACAAGGTTCGATAATCACCTCGGCCTTATTGTCCGAAATCTTTTTAAAATTAATTTTATCAGGTGGCGTAATGTTGAACATAATTTTGTGCTAATTTTATTTAGAATAAAATTCAATAATTAAAGTTGGATCAAACGGCACAGCTAATTCTTGCATATCTGGCTTGCTAGTAATAGTAGCTATATGCTTGCTATGATCATAGTTCAAATTGGATAAAAAATTCTTCTTTTCCATTTTACCAAGAACGCCCTGCCAATATGTCTTTTTCTGATAAGATGGTTTGACGGAAATCTGGCTACCAACTTTAGTTTGATATGATGGAATATTTACTTTCTGGCCATCAATAGTGATATGTCCATGACTAACTAATTGTCGCGCTTGCGAACGGGAAGTTGCCCAACCAATGCGATAAACAATATTATCTAAACGCGATTCCAGTAACTGGCATAAATTTACCGATGTATCGCCGGTATTCTTAACTGCTAAATTATAAGTATTACGAAATTGTTTTTCGTATAAGCCATAAATTCTCTTAGCTTTCTGTTTCTCTCGTAAATGTTTACCATAACCCGATAAGCGACCACTTTTGTTAGTTGGTCCATGGGCACCTGGCACATAATTTCTTTTAGCTAAGGCTCTTTTTCCTTCATCACGTAATTCAATACCTTCACGCCTAGATAATTTCCATTTTGGTCCTGTATATCTTCCCATAAATTAATGATTTATTAAAAATAAAATATTGTTGGGTTAATTAAACTCTTCGCGGTTTTTTCGAACGACAACCATTGTGCGGTATTGGTGTCATATCTTTGATACTTAAAACATTCAAACCATTGGCGTGTAAAGCACGTACCGCTGCTTCGCGTCCAGCACCGACACCGCGGACATAAACATCAACTTCTTGCAAACCATAATTTTTCACTTTATCAACTAACGTCTTTACAATGATACTAGAAGCGTAGGGTGTGGCCTTTTTTGGTCCTTTAAAGCCACAGCTACCTGCTGAGCTTTGACCAATAGCGGCACCATTTAAATCGGTTATCGTTACAATTGTATTATTATATGTAGCTTGAACATGAGCCTGTCCCCGCTTAATCATTTTTTTAACCTTTTTCTTCTTGGACTGTTTTTCCGGATTGATAATGTATTTCTTCGCACCGGCTCTTTTTTTCTGCTTATCTAATAGTCTTTTTTTTCTCGACATATAAAATATGAATTATAATTAAGTTTTTTCCGCTGATTTAGCACGACCACTACCCATTGTGCGACGAACATTGCCGCGGACAGTACGAGAATTGGTTTTGGTTCTTTGACCGCGAGCCGGTAGACCACGGGCGTGACGAGTGCCACGATAGGAACTGATTTCTTTTAATCTTTTGATATTCATCAAGATTTCTCGTCGTAAATCACCTTCAACTTTATAATTTTTGGCTAAATGATCACGAATCAATTTTAACTCTTCCTCTGTTAAATCTTTAACTCGTTTACTGATATCAATTTTCAGATCAGTTAAAATTTTCTGGGATAATGTTCGGCCGATACCAAAAAGGTAAGTTAAGCTAATAACAACTCTTTTTTCATTGGGTATATTGATGTTTGCGATTCTTGCCATAAGTAATTTTATTATATTACGTAATTTTATTTAGCCTTGTCTTTGCTTGTGTTTAGGATTTTTACAAATACAAACAACCCGTCCAGAACGTCGAATAATTTTACAATCTTTACAAATTTTTTTAACTGAAGATCTAACTTTCATAATGTTTTAATATCGATAGGTTATTCTACCTTTGGTGAGGTCATAAGGACTAATTTCTAGCTTGACCTTATCACCGGGTAGTATTTTAATGCGATTAATCCTCATTTTTCCAGATAAATGAGCCAGTAACTCATGCTCATTTTCCAGTTTTACCTGGAATGTTGCGGCGGGTAGTAATTCGGTCACAACACCAACTACTTCAATAAAACCTTTTTTATTTGTTTGAAAATCAAGATTACTCATTAAAATAACTAAAAAAAACAGACCATTTACTCAAAATGCTTGGTTTTAACCAGATCTCTTCCTTAGTAAACGATGCATGTTGTCTCACTGTATTAATTTTTTTGTGGGCGATTTTTATGGTTTTTTTTCGATAATCTTATTACTTGGCATAGTATAATATATTTTTTGCAAACTAGTCAAGTAATTTAAGGGCTATAATATGTTATTAGAATTCACGGAAATAGTCAAGAGCTATTTCAGGATAGATTTTATTCTGCGTACACCGGCTGATGATGCTTCTTCCTTTAAGATACTAAAATGACCTAATTCACCAGTATTTGCCACATGTGGACCACCACAAATTTCCCGGGAGAATATTCTATCATCTTTGCCTACTGTATAAACTTTGACTAGCTCACCATATTTTTGATTGAATAAACCCAAAGCACCTTGCTCCTTGGCCTTTTCCACAGATAATTCTTGCCAGGAAACAGCTAATTTTTGCTGAATTGCCTCATTAACTAATTTTTCCACCTTTGTCAGCTCGTCAGTAGTTAACTTAATGGGATGAGAAAAATCAAAGCGCAGTCTTTCTGAGGTTATATTTGACCCTTTTTGAGCAATATGTTCGCCTAATACTTTTCGTAAAGCTGCGTGCAATAAATGAGTAGCGGTATGTAATTTAGTTACCATTTCCGAATTATCAGCTAAGCCACCCTTAAATTTTTGCTCTGCCCCTTGTCGTGATAACTCTTGGTGTTTTTTTAATTCAGCAAAAAATTGCTCAGCATCCACCTGAATATTAGATCTTTGTATTTCTTCTAAGGGAAATCCATAAGTTGAATATAATTTAAAGGCTGTCACGCCATCAATAGAGCCTTGCCTGGCATACTCCTGAATAATTTCTTCGCCCCGATCTAATACTTTTTTAAATTTTTCTTCTTCGATCGAAAACTCTGACAGTATTTTTTGTTGATTTTGCTTTAAACAATTGTACGTCGGCGCATATAATTTTATAGTTTCTGCGGCAATTGCTGGAATAAAGGAATTAACAATACCTACTTCTCGTCCGCGACGAATAGCGGAACGAATTAAACGGCGAACAACATAACCTTGATCAGTATTTGATGGTATCACTCCCCTCTCATCACCAATGATAAATGTGGCTGCTCGCAGATGATCAGTAATAATTCTTATGGCTTTCAAATTGCTTTTATCTTGCGCTAAAGAATACACTAGATCATAAATTGGTTTAACAACATCTGTTTCATAAATAGTCTGATAGCCATTGATTACAGCTAATGTTCGTTCTAGTCCCATGCCCGTGTCAACATTTTTTTGTGCCAAAGCAAAATAACTACCATCAGCTTCTTTACTGTATTGCATAAATACGTCATTCCATATTTCTACCCAATTACTCTCGTCATTGCCGGGATTGGAATTTTCCGAAGGTAATCCATCACCAACATAATAAAACATTTCCGTATCAGGTCCACAAGGTCCTGTCTGACCAGCTGGGCCCCACCAATTATTTTCCTTTGGTAAATAAGCTATCTTATGTTGAGGAACACCAAGACTTAACCATTTATTTACTGACTCTTCATCAACTGAAGCATCCTGATCACCGGCAAATACAGTTATACCTATTTTTTGGGGATTAATATTTAGCCACTTTGGTGATGTTAAAAATTCCCAACTATATTCAATAGCATCATCCTTAAAATAATCTCCTAAACTCCAATTACCCAGCATTTCAAAAAACGTCAGATGAGTATCATCACCTACTTCTTCAATATCACCAGTTCTAATACAACGCTGACAACTTGTTAGTTTATTACCACTTGGATGTTTGCTTCCTAATAAAAAAGGCACAAGTGGGTGCATACCGGCAGTGGTAAACAAAACCGACGGATCATTTTCGGGAATCAAAGAAGCACCATCAATGATTTGATGGCCTTTACTGGCAAAAAAAGTAGTATATTTTTCTCTTAATTGTTGGGCTGTAATCATGACTTCAATTTTAACAAAAATAAGGATAAAATCAAGCAATAATGCCGCTACCAATTATTATTCCCTGTTGATCGTAAAAAGCAGCAACTTGACCAGGAGTGACTGCGCGTTGTCCAGCTGCTAATTTAACGGTTATCAATTTATGCTTGATTAATACTTGGCAGGGAATTATTTTGTCGCGATAACGGATGCGTACACCGCATTTTAATGGTTGTTTCGGACTCGCTGCTAACCAACGAACAGAATGCAAAATCAGTTGTTTGCTGATGAGTAATGGATCATCGATATTATTAGTAACGAATAAATTACCACTCTTTAAACTCTTATTAACGACATAGTACGGACCAGTACCACCGACTTCGATACCTTCCCGTTGACCAATAGTAAAAAACTCCACACCTTGATGTTGACCGAGTATTTTTTTATTATGAATATCAATAATTTTTCCTGGCGTTCCTTTAAATTTGCGTTTTAAAAAATCACGAACTTTTATATTGCCAATAAAGCAAATACCCTGGGAATCTTTTTTATCGGCCACTGGCAACTTTATTTGTTTGGCGATCTTTCTGATTTTCGGTTTTGTTAAATTACTTAAAGGAAAAATTGTATGTCGAATCTGTTCATCTTTCAGTCTGGCTAAAAAATATGATTGATCCTTATTTAAATCCTTTGCCTGCCCAATATAATATTGATTATTTATTTTGCTAACACTAGCGTAGTGTCCAGTTGCCATTAGATCAAATCCTAAATTTAAAACTTTATCTAAAAAAACACCAAACTTGATTTCCTGATTACACATCACGTCCGGATTAGGAGTCAAACCTCGTTGGTAATTATCAATCATATATTGCACCACTAGCTCATAATATTCCTTTTCAAAGTTCACTACATAAAAAGGTATTTTTAATTGATCGGCGACTAACTGCGCGTCCCGTTGATCTGTTTCCCATGGGCAGCCTTTGATCTCTGGTAACTCTTCGCTCCAATTACGCATATAAATGCCGGTAACATCATATTTTTCTTGTTGGGATAATAAATAAGCAGCGACTGATGAATCCACACCGCCGGACATAGCAATAGCTACTTTTGTTCTTTTTTTTAATTTAACCATTTATAATTATTCAAATATACTTTTATAATTTTGTAAGAAATAATCTTCAAAAGACTGAGTATTATTTTGATTTATTTCTGCTTGATAACTTTTGTAGAATTCCCAAACTTTATCTTTAAATTTATCTCTGACATATTTATCATAATATTGACGCGTAATACTCTCATCATTTAATAGTTCGTCTATATTATCGGTAATAGGAGATCCATGCTCACGCGCTAAGATCTCAATAATAATATTACGCGGCGTTGATAACAATATTTTTTTAAAAGACTCAAAAGTAGGTTGATTTTCGACATTAAATCCCGTTCGATAAGACCTAATTAAAGTTTCATTTAAAATACTGGCAGCAAATTCATAATGTTCTTTGGTTTTTTCAGTAGAAAATTCTAATATACTCCGTTTTTCTACCTCTGTTAGTTTTATTTTCTCCGTTATTGGATTAATAATAGAATGGAGAAATTCATGAACTTCATTAACTCGGTTATTATGATCTGACATAATATAATATGTTTCACCTAAGTGCATTCCGAAACCAGATTGTGATTTCATTAACGGATTGTGAGGCAAATATACATATTCCTTAATATTACCAAAATTCTTTGGCAGAAAAAAACTTATAGCTTCATTAATTTTATTTTTTAATTCCGATAAATCGTTCTGCCTTCGATCAATATCATTGTTAATATAATCACTTGTCTTTTCGTTCACGGTAATAGTTTGCTGAAATTCAGCTATTAGATTATGAAATTTCAACATAAGATAATTAAGTTTAATATGCAAATAAGGAGATTTATGCATTTTTATTTGCTCAAGAACACAATCTTTAATATCTTGATTTTTGTTAAATGAGAAAGATAACCAATCTATTAATTCTTTATTACTATCAGTCAATTCTACCAATTCTTGATATTGAATTCTAAACTTACGCAAATCTTCAACTTGATATTCGGCTAGTATTTCCTTACCTTCCTTGGTGTCACAGGTACTGATATCTATTTTATTTTGCAATATTGAAAATAAAAGAAGACCTTCAATGTCATGAGGATTTCCAATTTCTATTTCTGGATTAGTTTTTTCTTTCTGTTCAAATTTTAGATTAGATTCATTTTGCATACAAGTAGATAACTATTCCCTATTTAATTAACAAAAAATGTTTTAATGTGGGAGTGATATTGGGTGCTAGATCGTGCTTTCTATTAATCTCTGATAACTTTAACCATTGCCAATTTTTAATATCCGCTCCTGGCTTAATAACTCCTCTTCTTTTAGCTAAGTAATGAACTAAAATTATATCAATCACAGTCTGCTGATCTTTTTTCTGAGTATAATAAAAATATGGGTCTTGTTTCATTATTTGCAAGTTGATACCCAACTCTTCCTGTGATTCTCTTTGGGCAGTGGTAATTAAATTTTCTGCCTGATTCTCTATCCGACCACCACAAAATTTCCAAAAGTTATCTTTACCATGTTTTACTAGTAAGACACAATTATTTTCCACAATGACTGGGCCAGAAGCAATGATAATCTTATTAACCTTGGGGGAAGCTGAAATTAATTTAAATCTCTTTACTTTCCTTTGCCTGATTATAATTTGACCACTAAACATTGATAATGATCGCACCCAAGTTTCTTTCGTTTTAATATTTTGATAGACAACCATTGGTTCTAGTGTTTCTGAATCTTTAACAATGCTCACAACTTGATAAAAGTCTTTTGTTTTGTAATGTTGATAAATTTGATTTGGTATTATCTTCATACTAAATTAATTGGCCATTTTCTATGTAGAGAAATTCCTTTTGCTCCTGAAAATATGTTTCTATTCTTTGGGCAATGTTTTTATGCAGCAACATAAGAGCTTTATCTAATTTAACATATTTAAATTCTGATAACTCTTTATTATCCAATTTTATTTTATCAACTGCTAAATCACCGCCTATGAACAAAAATTTGATACTCTCTGAGTGCTCATCAGTTGCTACGTAGTCGACTACTACTAATTTAAAATCTTGTTGCTCTAAGCCTATTTCTTCTTGGATTTCTCTTTGAATAGCCTGTAATGGTGATTCGTCTTTCTCAATAACACCCCCGGGTAGCAGCCAATAATCTGCATAATTCGGTTTAACGATTAAAATATCCTTTTGCTCATTATAATACAGTGCTAAAGCAGACATACGTTTAGTAGGTAAATTTTGGTAATAATCGTTGGCCATAAAAATATTAATTAATTAATTCCAAAAATTTCTTTAATATCTTGCTTTATTATTATACCGGGATCATTAGCTGTGGAAGCGTGATCATATAAAAATGATCCTTGAAATTTTTTATTAGCTAATAAAAATGGTAACCAAACTCTATCCGCTTCCCACATTTGTGCCAGTGGTAACTTATCCAGTTCAAACCACTCGGGTTTCATCTCTTCAGTTTCCCGAATCTCCTCTTGGTACTCTGAGCAGCTAAAAATATGTACTTGCAAATTAGGTGATTGCTCAAGAAAAGTAAAGTCAATAATACCTTTCTTTATTAAATCAACAGATCTTATCCCAGCCTCTTCTTTCAGTTCTCGTTGTGCTGCTTGTTCAATTGTTTCCCCCGCTTCAACTTTACCACCAAAACCATTCCAGTGACCAACACCAAAACCACGCTTCTTCATACCTAGTAAAATCTGGTTATTTTTTATAACGAAGCATAGAGTTAATATTTTTATCATATACTTCTAATAATTTCGTGTTTAAAATATCTTTCTTGAAATAGTACTGCTTTTTCAATTTCTTCATCAGTCATATCAGTATTATGAGGCATCACTACTAATTTATCATCGTCGTCTTCTAATCGATGAATAATTGCTCGCACAATGCCCGTTGCTTCACCTAATATTATTTTTGATCCCAAATAATAGACATCTAATTCTTCACCGTCGGGTGCCAAAACACCAGGAAGGTAACCATAGTTCACTTCATAGATCGTGTCGTGCTTAGGATGACGACTGCCCAAAGGTCGATCAATAATAATATTCACTTCTTGACCAAGGAACTGCTTTGCTAAGATCAATGATTTTGATGAATTACGTTCCATAATATTTTGATATTACTTTTCAAATACATCAAAAATTAAATTTCCTCTAACGAATATATATCTATCACCACTTCTTCATAGGGATGTACTTTCTTGATGGCTACGACAACATCTTTTGCTTGGGCACGATCGCAGACAAATTCTATTCTTTCTTCCTGAACTGATTCTAATTTTCCAACTTCACCGATTGCTGGATGGGCACCGTCTTCAGGTTTAAATCTACCCACACCTTTTACAGAAAAACTACATTGTGTATAGTTTCCGATTTTTCCTGAACCAGTTTCCTCTATCACACTGCGAACTATATCCGCATGTGACTCTGGCACAAATACTACAATTTTAACATTTTTTGGTTGGTCCATATTTTTATTTAATAAATTTCTAAACTTCGTGGTATCTCTTGATATTATTCCTGCGTTCGGATAATCATTCTTAAAGTTTGCATTAAATACCTATTTCTTGGATACTTTTTTATCTCGACTTTTTGAAAACCGCATTTCTCGTAAACCTTAATTGCTCTTAGGTTATTTGGCCGAACTTCTAAATAAATTTTTTTAATACAAAATTTCCGTGCTTTATTTAAAAGTTGTTTTATCGCCTTTGTGCCATGTCCTCTGTTTTGTTGATTTTTCTCACCAATAACAATCTGTGTTTCATACCAACCACCCCTTCTCTGTTTCAATGCTAAGTGACCAATTACTTTCCCATTTACCGTTATCATATACTGCTTATCTTTTTTATCTTCTAATATTCTACTAAAATATTCATTAACTTCTTGATTTGAAATCCTTCTCAACTCTCCACTGGTCACTCTCAATAATAATTTATCTCGCCACCATTTAACAAAATATTCTTCATCAGAAGCATTGATTTTTCTTAATCTAATCATATACTTTCTAGTATACTCACTGCTCCGATAATCCATTCAGATCGCAGACTCTCTTTCATTTCTTGAATTTCTTGCCAAGTAAACCATCTTGCATCCATAATTTCGTTCTTCGGCCAATCAAGTTTTCCGCCAACAATTTTCGCCTCAAAGGCGTGTTTAGGTGGTGTATTTGAGTGTGCTTGGAAGATATCAATTTTACGAATCAGATCTACATCGTATCCAACTTCTTCCTTTGCTTCCTTTATTGCCGTTTGTTCAATTGAATCACCTTCTTCAACCTTTCCCGCCGGAAAATTCCACAAACCATTAACTTCAGTGCCTGGACGATTTTCCTGCACAAGTAAATATTTATCGTCTTGCTTAATAACTACTCCCGCTACTATAAATGTGTAAGTTATTTTTTCCATAGTTTTATTATACTCCTACACCCCATGACACTTTTTATATTTCTTCCCGCTACCACACGGACATGGCTCGTTACGTCCTACCTTGGGTTCATTATTAAAAGTTTTCGTAACCGCTGATTGACGCTCAGTCTCTTGCTGGGCAAATTGGGAAGTGGGATTATTTTTGATTAAATTAAGTGGACGATTGGCTAAATCTTTGCCACCGATATTTATTGTTTCGCCTAATTTAAAAATATTATAAACAATTTCATTTTGAATGGAATCTAACAACTGATCAAAAAGTAAAAACGATTCCTTTTTGTATTCTACTAGCGGATCACGTTGTCCGTAACCACGCAAGCCAATACCTTGCTTTAAATAATCAATAGCTTCTAAGTGATCAATCCATAAATTATCAATCGTCCGCAATATTAGTGACAATTCCACTCGCGACCAAGCAGTAGCATCGCCCACAGTCGCCGCGAACTTGGCTTGCAAATCAGTATATTTCGCTTGCAATAACTGACGCGAGTGTTCAATCAATTGATGTCTGATTTGATGCGATTCTAACTCATGATCATTGATGATTTTGTGGTACTCCGCAATCTCGGAATCTGCCAATTGACATATTGATTTCAAAGTTTCCAATATCTCTTGATAGTCCTGTTGACCTTCCGCCGTAGTATGAAAATTTATCACCTGATCCAATTCTTGATTGATTAAATCGGCAATGTAATCGGATAAGCTTTTGATTGGTTGGCCATCGATATTAAGCCAATTTAAATTATCAGTGCGACCTTCAGCCATCAGTAAAATATTTTTTCGTCGTTGATAAATAACCTCTCGATGTTTATTAATCACATCATCATACTCAACCAGATGCTTTCTAATATCAAAATTATGCCCCTCAACTTTTCGTTGCGCTGACTCAATCGACTTGCTAATCATGCCATTCTCAATCGGCATATCTTCAGGCACCTTCAAAGTCTTCATCAAAGATTTCATCCTTTCCGAGCCGAAGATACGCATCAGATCATCGTCGAGTGAAACATAAAATAGTGTGGATCCGGGATCACCTTGACGCCCAGCGCGACCACGCAATTGATTATCTATGCGTCGGGATTCATGTCTTTCAGTACCGATGACTAGCAGTCCACCCAATGATTTTACTTGTTCAGCTTCCTGTTGATCAACTGGGTTGCCACCTAAAATAATATCCACACCGCGACCTGCCATATTAGTAGCAATAGTTACGGCCTGTAATTTACCGGCTTGGGCAATAGTCGAAGCTTCTTTTTCGTGTTGTTTAGCATTTAATAGTTGATGAGGGACGCCCTCGCGCTTCAAAAGCTCCGATAGTAATTCATTTTTAGCGATTGAGATAGTGCCAACCAAGACTGGTTGTTTCTTTTCATAACGTTTCTTTATTTCTTGAACAATAGCTCTGAATTTACTAGCCTCGTCTTGATAGATTAAATCATTATGGTCAATTCTAATAATCTCTTTATTCGTCGGGATGACGGTAACGTCCAGCTTGTAAATTTTCGCGAATTCTTCAGCTTCAGTTGCTGCGGTACCGGTCATGCCAGCTAGTTTCTGATAGATGCGAAAATAATTTTGAAAAGTAATAGTAGCTAGGGTTAAACTTTCTTTTTGAATTTTGACATCTTCCTTAGCTTCAATAGCTTGGTGTAGTCCTTCAGAATAACGACGACCAAACATCATGCGACCGGTAAATTCATCAACAATAATTACTTCATCGTCTTTGACTACGTAGTCTTTATCCTTTTTAAACAAAACCTCAGCTTTCAGCGCTTGTTCCAAATGATGAACAGTTCGTAAGCCCTTACTTTGATAAATATTATCGACACCTAAAATCTTTTCCACTTTCGTCATACCGTCTTCAGTCAAAGTCACAGCTCGGAGCTTTTCATCAATATTATAATCAGAATTCACTTGTAAATTACGAACGATCTTCGCAAAATGATAGTATTCGTCAGTAGACTCCTCAGCTGGCGCGGAAATAATTAATGGCGTTCGCGCTTCGTCGATTAGAATCGAATCAACTTCATCAACAATGGCATAATATAGTTCACGCTGCGACATTTGCTGCGTACTCGGTACCATATTATCTTTCAAATAATCAAAACCAAATTCGTTGTTGGTGCCATAAATAATATCAGCCGCATATGCCTCCTGACGATAACATGGTTTAAGTAACTCTGGTTCTACTGCCACGCCCTGATCACGAATTTTATCAATGGTAGAATTTTCATCAACAAACTGGGCATCGTACAAATACGCTGTTTCGTGCTGAATGACACCAACTGATAAACCTAAATAATTATAAATTTGCCCCATCCAAGTAGCATCACGTTTAGCTAGATAGTCATTTACCGTGACAACATGGACACCCTTACCGGTTAAGGCATTTAGATAAACTGGCAAAGTAGCAGTTATTGTTTTTCCTTCACCAGTTCTCATCTCCGCTATCTGCCCACGATGTAAAACTATGCCACCGATCAATTGGACATCAAAGTGTCGTTGCTTTAATGTTCTTTTGGCGGCCTCGCGCACCACAGCAAAAGCCTCCGGTAAAATATTATCGAGAGATTCACCGTCAACTAAACGTTTCTTAAATTCAATGGTTTTATTTCGTAACTCTTCGCTGGATAATAATCCAATGTCTGTTTCTAATTTGTTTATCTGTTCTACTAGTGGTTGCAGTGATTTGATATATTTCTCATTTGCGTCACCGAAAATAAAATTAAGTAAGCTCATTTATTTGCAGAAATTAATAGTAAACTGGACTTAATATAACAGATAATATAATTATTGACAATAATTAGAGATAGTAGTACAAAGATAGAAAAGGAGGTCCGATGACTACTCAGTGGTACATACAACCGATTGATGATTACACTAATGCCGCGATAGCTAATTTACTTATTGCCGACTGCTCAGCTAGTGACGCCCAATGCGATAATCTGCTGGTAGCCGAGAAAAGAATATTAGCTTGGCGTATTAGCCGTAAGAATTTACGCATCCTAGAAGCTAGTGCACAAAAAAATAAAAGTCTACGCTTTACTATCTATTGTCAACACGGTAAAGATGCCCAAATCAATGAATGGTTTAAAAAGCAGCGCTAATAATTAGCACTGCTTTTTCAAAAACCAATATATCTGATTTCCTCTTCTAATTTAATTTGAAATAAATCATTAACTTTATTTTTTATAAAATTAATTGCTTGGATAACATCAGCTGATGTTGCTTGATTGTAATTGATAATAAAATTAGCATGCTTTTCGGAAATCATGGCGCCGCCAAAACACTTTCCTTTTAAACCAGCTAAATCTATCAACCAAGCAGCAGGAATTTTACCATATTGCCGATATTGATCTGGGATTTCTTGAGATATTGTTTTTTTCAATACTGCTAAAACTTGCTCAGTTAAAACAATATTTTTAAAAACACTACCAGCTGAAGGATAAGCTGGTTGTTTTGACCAACGATCAGTATTATACTCTAACATTTTTCGTTGAATTTCTGAGCTTAAACCCGGAGCTAAATTAAAAGTGGTTTGTATTAGTAATAAATCTCGATGTTTAAAAATACTATCACGGTAACTGAATTGTAGTTGTTCTTTCGTTAAGGTAACTAATCTGTATTCCTCATTCAATATTAGACAATTAGTAACTAAATCTGCTATCTGTCCGCCATAAGCTCCGGCATTACCCACCACAGCACCACCAGTTGATCCCGGAATACCAACAGCAAATTCTAAGCCACTGAGATTATTTTCTAAAGCAGTACTTACTAAAGAAACTAGAGAAATATCAGAACTAGCAACGATCGTTTGCTCGTTTACATCAATTTTATTTAAACCAACTCTTATTACGAGTCCCTCATAGCCTAAATCATTAATCAAAACATTAGATCCACTACCCAATAAACAATGGGGCATTTGCCATTGTTTGATTAGTTGCCAAATAAGAGGAATTAATCTTAATTCGGTTAATTGGCAATAATATTTTGCGGGACCACCGATGTGATAAGATGTTAAATTAGCCAAGGGATAATTTTCTTTAATCTCTGTTAGTTCCCTAAGCTTTTGTAAACACAATTCAGCTTTGGTCATATTTTTAAATATTGACGTACTGTCTGATCAATAGATCCGGCGCCGATGATTAATATTAAATCATTAGCCTTAATTATTGATTCAATGGTATTGGTTAATTGACTAATATTTTTTTCGACACGAACGCTAACTTTGGATTCCTGACGGCAAGCTGTGGCTAGCTGATCAATTAATATTTCCTTACTTTCCTTGTCATTCTCGCGCCCAACAACACCATAAATACTACAGAGTATTAATTCATCAGCTAAAGTAAAAGATTGGGAAAACTCTTTAAATAACTTTAGCGTACGATGCACCTGATGGGGCTGAAAAACTACTACCAATCGTTTATGCGGATAAAATTCTTTTGCTGCTTTGATAGTAACAGCTACGGCTGTCGGATGATGAGCGTAGTCCGAGATTACCAAAGTATTTGGTTGCTGCTGCCAGGATCCCAAAATTTCAAAACGACGCCAACAGCCAGCAAATGTCTGTAAGACATGCTGATAAACTCGGGGGTCTAATTTAAATGACCAGGTGGAAGCGATAGCGGCTAAAGTATTGTAAATATTAAAACGTCCAGGAATAGACAAAGATAACGAAATAATCTTTTTATTGGCATAATACAAATCAAAGCATTGTTTTTGATCTTTAATCTTGATATTTCTCGCCTGTAACTTTGCCTGCTGTTCAATACCGTAAGTTAAACATTCATTCTTAGTAGCTAAGTGGCGAAGCGTTGGATCGTCAACATTCAAACAGAGGTGATGACTTTTTAATTTACGAATGAATTTTTCAAAATGTTTAACAATATCATTAAGATCGCGGTAATAATCTAAATGATCAGCTTCTAAATTGGTAATCGTGATAATCTCAGGTTGTAAATAAAGCATGTGGCCACGATACTCACAGGCTTCAACTACCAACCACGGGCTTTGACCGTACCGAAAATTATGATCAAAATGATTTACTTGACTACCTACTATAATTGTTGGATCTATTTTACCAGCAGTTAAAAAAAGACCAACTAAAGATGTGGTCGTGGATTTACCATGAGTTCCGGAAACAGCAATAGTTTTATACTGTTTAGACAATTCACCAAGAAATGCTGGATAACTATAAACTGGAATATTTAATTTTTGGGCGGCTAATAATTCAGGATTATCTGTACTGATCGCTGGTGTATGAATAAATAAATCAATATCCGTAGTAATATTAGTGGCTAAATGTTTACGATTAATTTTAATACCGATTAACTCCAGATTATCGGTGATCGAGGAAGAACAAATCTCAGTACCGATGATACTAATACCGTGATAATGAAAAAAACGCGCTAAAGCAGAAACGCCAATACCACCAATGCCAGATAAATAAACTTTTTTAATTTTTAACCAATTCTTTTTAACCATATTTAATAATTTTATTGCCTAACTTAGCCGCCGCCGTATCAGGCCGGACCAGTTCTCTACCCTGTTGCTGCACTAAATCATGTTGTAACAAACTGCTACTCACCGTAGATAAAAACAATTCTTTTGTCAATTCACTACTATAAATCACGTCGACTAGTTGACGTTCTCTAAAATATTGAGCATTTTTCTCCTGATGAGAATCAGCTATTGGGATAATTAATACTTTCTTTCCCAGTGCCAACATCTCTGATAACGCACCAATTCCTGCTCGGGAAACGATCAGATCGGCTCTTTGCAGAACAAATCCCATCTGTTCTTCATCAAAAAATTCATTCACATAATAGCAACCTTTCTTATTGATACGACTACCTATCTTATTAACGCCAGTTAAATGAATAACAAAGTACTGGTTAGTTAACTGATCAATAATTTGGTCAATAAAGTTATTTAATTGATCAGCGCCAGTACCGCCGCCCGTAATTAAAATTACTGGTCGATTATTAATTTCCGTAACTAGTTGTTGCTGCAAGGGTGATGATTTTACTCTTAAAATACTATCTCTAATCGGTGTACCGATATATTCTATGGCCCTACTAAAGGCACTGACTAATTCTGGCCAAGAAACAGTTATGGCGCAGGCACCATGAGCCATAATTCTATTGGCCAATCCTACCGGTAAATCTAACTGATGAATAATTACTTTAACTCCCGTTAATTTAGCAGCTAAGTAAAAGGGTATAGCCAAAAATGAACCCGCGGTAACCATGACCGTAGGATGTTCTCGTATTATAATTATTAACGATTGAAAAAAACCAATTAAAACTTTAATCAGATCAGTGAAATTCTGCCAGCTAAAATAGCGGCGCCACTTACCAGAGTGTAGTGGTTGATAGGACCAATGCAATTCAGTGATTACTTTCCTTTCGGGTCCACCATAAGAGCCAATCCAAATAAAGTCGGCATTGGTAATTTTTTTTTCTTTAATTAAATATTGAGCAGTGGCTATCAAGGGTGAAACAGATCCCATAGTACCACCACCAATAAAAGCTATTTTCATATTTTTCTTCTTTGTTGAGAGATGTTTAATAGTATACCAAAAGCAAACATTGTCATCGCCATTGATGTTCCACCATAGGAAATAAAGGGTAAGGGCAATCCAGTCAATGGTATTACTGATAACATACCACCGAAGTTTATCATTGCTTGAACCAGAAACCAAATAGTAATACCCGTAGCCAATAAACGACCATAAGCATCAGGACTAGCGCGAGCGATCTTCAATCCTCTACTCAAAATTAAAAAATAAGTTAAAATTAATAAAGAGCTGACGATAAATCCTAACTCCTCGGCAATCACCGCAAAGATAGAATCGTTTTGTACTTCTGGCAGATAACGAAATTTTTGTTTCGAGTGACCCAAACCTTGTCCCCAAAAACCACCAGCGCCAATAGCAATCTGAATTTGATCTGTTTGATAGGATTCGTCAGAACTGCCACTATCAGAAAAAAATACTTGTAAGCGATCAGGATGTTTAATGACCAATATACCCATCATTAAAATGATACCAACTAGGGCCATGATTAATAAATGCTTCATCGGGGCGCCAGCAATAAAGTAAATAATATAGGAAATTGCCAACAAGACTATTAGTGATCCTAAATCTGGTTGCTGAATAAACAAAAAAGCAATCAGACTAATCATAATCAAAAAAGGAATTGTACTACTATCCAAATCGCGTAATCCAATTTCACCCCTCTTTTCTAACCAGCTGGCTAAGTATATTAGAAAAGTTATCTTCACAATTTCTGCTGGTTGAAAAGTTAAACCAAAGAAGCCAATCCAGCTACGCGAATTATTTATTGTTACGCCGAGACCAGGAATAAAAACGGCAACGAGAAATAAAATTGATGCGACAAATAGTAAAAAAGAATATTTTTTCCAAAATGTATAGGGAAGGCGCCAGCCAATAAATAATAATATAATACCCGGTAATATTCCCTTAAATAATTGACCTAATACAAAATAATAACTATTGTGATATTTCTCAAAAGCAACAACTGCTGATGCCGATGAGAGCATTAATAAACCAAAGATAATAATCAAACCAATACTAAACAATAAGACATAATCTGTGCCCCGGTGATCAAATACAAAAATACTTTTAAATTTTAATAAAAGATTATCTTTCCCTCTCATGGCTTCTGATTAACTAATTTATTAAACTGATCACCACGATCAAATTCATTGATAAAAAGATTGAAACTAGCTGCTGCTGGTGATAATAAAATAGTGTAAGTAGGTTTAGATTTTTGTTTTGCTATCTTGACTGCTGCAGCTAAAGAACTTACTTCTTGATACTTTTTATAAGATAATCGTTTTAATAATGGTTTTATTTTGTCAGTCGCTGATCCTGGTAATAACAATAAAAAATCAACTTTTTGCTGGATTGTTTTCGCTAATTGATTATATGACAGAGACTTATCCATACCGCCAGCAATCAAAATTATTGGTTGCTGACTAGACTGGAGAGATGTTATTGTCGCTAGCGGTGATGTTGCTGTAGTATCATTAACAAATTTACGTCCTTGCCACACTCTAATCAATTGCCGCCGACCAGGTAAACCAGAAAAATTTTTTAAAATAATTCTGACGCGTGCTAAAGATAGATGATATATTTGAGCAACATATAAAGCCGCAATCATATTGGCGATATTATACTGACCAGTCAGTTTTAACTGATCAATTGACATTAATTTTCTTTGCTGATAATACAAATAATTATTCTTAACATAATTATCACCATGAGATAAAGAAAATTTCTTTATTTTCCCCACAATAAATCCTGTAGCTTGTTGACTAGCTCGATCATCGCGGTTAATAATTGCCCAATCTTTTTTTGTCTGATATTTAAAAAGTAACAATTTGGCATTGCGATAAGCAGTAAAATTTTTATAGGTATTCAAATGATCCTGCCCAACATTAGTCAATATTGCTACGCTGGGACTATACTTGATACTTTTTAGTCCCTCACATTGCCAACTGGAAAACTCTAGCACTACTAGATCTTGGGTTGTTAATTTAGACAAAAAAGAAAAAGGACTAATACGAATATTGCCTCCTAAATAAACCTTCTTTTTTTGTCCCGTTTTTAGAAGCTGATAAATCAATGTCGCTGTCGTACTCTTACCTTTGGTACCCGTAATGCCAATAACTGGACAAGGGCATAGGGTCAAAAAAAATGATAAATCGTTGTATATTTTAGCTTTTACTTTTTTAGCTGCTAATAAATATTTATTATCTTGCCTGACGCTGGGATTGGCAATCACAACTGCGGCGTTTTGAAAATCGCTTAACTGATGTTGGCCTAATCGATAAGTAATATTTTTAAACTTTTTTAATGGTGCTAAAGATGCAGCTAATTCCCGTTGATTTTTTAAATCGGTTATTAAAACAGGGTGTCCTTGTTCAGCTAGCCATTTAGCTACACCCAAGCCACCACCGTGCAAACCAAGTCCCATTACTAGATACTTTTTTTCAATCATTAATTTAGATATAGTAATCGATTAAAAACAACACAAAACCAACGACAGAAGCTACGCCTGAAACTACCCAAAAACGCATAACTATCTTATATTCTGGCCAGCCAATTGCTTCTAAATGATGATGCCACGGCGCCGATTGAAATACTTTTTTTCCCCTTATTTTTTTGGATAAAACTTGAATAATAACGGATAAGGATTCTAATACGAGAATAATTCCCGTAATTGGTAAAATAAACAAAGAATTAGTTAGTATGGCAATAATTCCTAAAGTAACGCCCAGGGCCATCGCGCCAGTATCACCCATAAAAAATCTAGCGGGAGAAATATTAAACCACAAAAAAGCTAATAAAGCTCCGACAATAGCGCCGCACAAAACAGCTAATTCAATCTTGCCTTGCATAAAGGCAATGGCGCCAAAGGTCACAAAATTAGTGACCAGAACACCTCCGGCCAGACCATCCAAACCGTCTGTCTCATTGACAGAAAATGATGTTGCGACAATCACGAGAGTAATAATTGGTATATACCACCAACCAACTGACCAGGTACCGAGAAATGCCAAGTGTAATAAATCCCAATCTAATTTAAAATAAAACCAGTAAGCAGCAACCAAAGCAATAATCGTATAAAGTAACAAACGATGTTTCATGCGCAATCCTCCGCCATTGGGTCCAATTTTTTTTACATTGAAAAAATCATCAACTAACCCAATCAAGGCCGCAGCAATTAAAGCACCGAGGGGTAACCATGTTTGCGCGCGCGATAAAAAATTTAAATCATAAAAAAGACTGAAAGAAAAAAATTTAGCTAAAAAGAAAAAAAGTAAAGCCCAAAATAATACGACTAGCCAAATGATAATACCACCCATGGTTGGTGTGCCACTTTTTTGCTGATGATGTTCATAAAAAATAGGAGCATTGGACGCTGGTCTAATCTCCTTACCTAAACGATATTTGTACAAAAAATGTGTTAACAATGGCGTTGCTAACATTGCTGTTGTAAAAGTTATTGTCGTTATCACAAAAATTTTAATTATCGGCCAAAGATTAAGATCCATATTATTAGTAATAATAGTAAATTAACGAAAAACAAGTGGCTATAATAATAATATTAATAACCAAGGATATGATAGCTACGTATAAACGTATTTTTTCATTTTTTGTTAACCAACGATAACACAAATAAAAATTAATTAATGTCAATAATAAACCAAATAAAAAAGGTGTGTATAGCTGCCAACCTGATCCGTACCGATCAATGCCAAAATAAATATTATAATGCAAGGGTACTTGATTACTATTGGGATGAATAATAAATAAAAGATAAGCTAAACCAGCGAAATTACAAATAACAGCCAGAATAAAAAAAAGGGCGGAAAGCAAATGGTGTTTATTTTTTAGTATTTTTATCATCGGCAACTATCTTTTTTAAACAGTTTAATAGGTATTTAAATTCCTCACTGGTAGTATCTTTACCCCAACTTAAACGAATTGATTTTTTTGCCTGTTCTTCTCGGACACCCATAGCTCGTAATACTGGTGATACTTTGATGGCACCCGCTGCACAGGCAGAGCCAGCAGATACTGCTAGACCCATTAAATCTAACTTAATAACCAAATCCTCAGAACTAAAATTAGGAAAACTTATATTACAAGTACTGGGAATAGCTTCCGTTAATGATCCGTTGAAACCAATCTTTTTGTATTGACGCATCGTAGTTATTAACTGATTTTTATATTGACTTACAGTTTTTATACGCTTTTCTTGCTCACTACCGAGCAATTTAATGGCTGTGGCTAAACCTACTATACCGCTACTGTTAAAAGTACCAGCTCTTATTCCCCTTTCCTGCGATCCACCGTCTTGTTGACGAATGAGTGGTGTTTTTTCTTTAATAAAATTAAAACCAATTCCCTTGGGACCAGAAATTTTATGACCAGAAAAGGTCATTAAATCAGCTTCAATGTGTTTGGGACGACAATTACAATAATTTAAGGCTTGGACAGCGTCTACGTGAAAATATATTTTTGGAAAATGACGATCAATTCTTTCTTTATTAATAGCTAATAATTGTTTTCCTAATTCCTTTACTGGTTGAATAGTACCGACTTCATTATTGACATACATCAAAGAAATTAACACTGTATTGTCTTTGATCTGCTTAATAATATCAACAACATTTACAATGCCGTTAAGTCCTGGTTTTACTAAAGATAATTGACATCCCTTTTTTTCCAAATTGAGTCCCGATTCAATAACTGCTGGGTGCTCGATATAACTGGTAATAATATGGGGTTGCTGATTAATCTTCTGCGCTAGCCATAATTGACGATAAAAATCTACTACTCCCTTAATAGCTAAATTATCGCCCTCGGTCGCACCGGAAGTAAACAGTATTTCGTGTGGCTGGACATATAAATAATCAGCAATAGTTTGTCGAGCCTGTTCAACGGCAGCCCGAGCTCTCTGACCAAACCAATGAATTGATGAAGCATTACCAAAATCATCGGACCAATATTTGGCCATCGCCTTAACTACACGCACATCAACTGGCGTGGTAGCAGCATAATCAAAGTAATAGTGTTTCTTCATAGATAAATTCATTTTTCTCTAGTACTATAACATTTTTTTTCAAATTAGAAAAGTAAAAAATATCCATAAATTCGTCGGCTAATGTCGAAGCTTAAATTCTATTTCAAATCTTAATTATCGTTGGCGGTTAAACACTTCGTTAGGAGTAAG
>Ga0065182_1000049_pt1 | contig 44941 bp, 36 predicted proteins | sample CryGey02umfilter_2_FD_59208 | JGI IMG/M metagenome (GOLD analysis project Ga0065182, IMG submission 59208) | Groundwater microbial communities from aquifer in Utah, USA - Crystal Geyser 4/10/14 0.2 um filter (version 2) (version 2) | ecosystem: Environmental > Aquatic > Deep subsurface >...
AGTAATCACATTCAATAATACTTCAGGATCATTTTTCTTGGCGGGAGCAACAGCACCGACGACACCAACAATGACACCGATAGCCAACGTACTTGATGTACAAGATTTGGCAACAACGCCAAACGCAGTAGCAACAACTACGGTAGTGGCATCTACAACAGCATGGGACGCGACTCCACCGAGCCAAATTACAAATGTAACATATGGAGGAATAAATAGTTCAGATACCGCAATTATAAATTGGAATGCACACGCTACGTTAGCCGATTTTGGAAGCTACATGTTTGCATACGGCACATCTTCAGGAGTAGGACTTGCAAGCAGTTTATGGAAAGTTACCGATGCTTCAGCCTTATCAACAATCTCAACTGTAACAACAAATATTTCAGGACTCACTGAAGGAAGTACTTACTATACAAAAGGATACGGTGTGGACATAGCCGGTAATGTTGGAACGGCAAGTTCAGAAATAAGCTATTTCTTAAAAGGGGCCGCTGGAGATAGTGGAGGAGATTCAGGTTCACAGTCAGCAGCACCTGCAGCGGAAGAAGTAGCACCTGCAGCGGAAGAAGTAGCACCTGCAGCAGAAGAAGCAGCACCAGCAGCAGAAGAAGCAGCACCAGCAGCGGAAGAAATAGTACCCGCCGCAGAAGAAATAGTTCCACCTACAGAGCAAACCAAGAAGGAACAAGACCTTAAAGAACTTACAGAATCACCGGAAAAACTTTTCATTGAAGCAATGCTGAAAGCCGGAATATTTAAAGGAAATGCAGACGGCACATTTGAGCCAAACAAGAGCATCAGTCGAGCTGAAGTTGCTGCGGTATTCTATCGAGTATTAGGATTCTATGATCCGGCGGAAAGTCCTGATGAAAACCCATATTCAGACGTTCCAAAAGATGAATGGTATGCGGGATATATCCAAAAAATGAAGGATATGAAATTGGTAAGTGATAAAGTAAGTACATATGGTCCGGAAACATTCCCGACCAAAGCGGAATTCTTGAAATTCGCAATGAATATATACAAATTGGCGGTGCCGGACGAAGTGGAAGAAATAAAAGCACTTGAAGAAGATCTCACAAATATCAAATTCAACGATGTAAGCGCAGAGGCTTGGTATGCGCCGGATGTTGCGGCGGCAAGCGCAAAAGGATTTATCACTGGGACTGAATGTAAAAAAGGCACATGTCTCTATGCCAACGGAACGATTACTCGAGCAAAAGCGGCAAAAATGCTATACAAAATGTTCGCCAACCTTCTTGGTGTAGCGGAATAAAAGCCATTCTCCGGAACCCCTCCATTCCGAGGGGTTTTTTGTGAAAATCTTTTTATAAAAATCTTAACTTTTTTTAACGATTCCTTAATGTCGACATGATAAAACTTTATTGCCATCAGGCGTCGTGAAATTTTTTAGCAACGAAACTTGCTACAGGTACACTAAAAATCTTCAAGACTATCAAAAAATTCTTGCAACCGGCGCCTGAGCTCTAAAAATTATATCTGCCAAACCTTGCTATCCTCAAAAGAGCGTTACACATAACAAGAATAGAAGTTTCTGATTAAATCGATTTCTTTAGCCTCTCTGCCATGTCAGTTTTCTCCCATGTGAAACCCTCACCTGTTCTACCAAAATGCCCGTAAGCGGCCGTTTTCTTGTAAATAGGGCGCCTCAGATTTAAAGTCTTTATAATTCCCTGCGGAGAGAAATCAAAATTCTTTTTTATTATTTTTGCGATATCACTATCTGAGATTTTTTTGCCGTTTTTTACAGCTCCTGTCCCAAAACTTTCCACAAAAATACTCACAGGCTCTTTTACGCCGATAGCATAAGCAACTTGGATTTCGCACCTTTTGCAAAGTCCAGACGCCACAACATTTTTCGCAACATATCTTCCCATGTACGCACCACTTCTGTCGACTTTTGTTGGATCCTTGCCAGAAAAACAGCCTCCACCGTGTCGCGCCATTCCACCATAAGTATCCACAATTATTTTTCGTCCGGTAAGTCCGCTATCCCCTGGAGGGCCCCCGATGATAAATCTTCCAGTTGGATTTACGTGATATTTTGTTTTGCCATCTAAAAGTTTTCCACAAACAGGTTTGATGACATGTTCAATCACATCTTTTTTAATTTTCGACTGAGAAACTTCAGGTCCATGTTGAGTAGAAACAACAATAGTGTCTATACGAACCGGCTTAAATCCATCATATTCCACGGTTACTTGAGTTTTTCCATCAGGACGCAAATATGAAAGAATTCCTTTCTTTCTCACTTCGGCAAGTCTCATCGCAAGTTTATGTGCAAGCATTATTGGCATAGGCATAAGCTCCGGCGTTTCGTCACACGCAAATCCGAACATCATTCCCTGATCTCCCGCTCCTCCGGTATCGACACCAAGCGCGATGTCAGCACTCTGTTCATCAATCGCGGTAAGAACACTGCAAGCCTTGTAATCAAAGCCATAAGTCGCATCAGTATAACCAATATCTTTTATGGTATTTCGAACAATTTTCGGAATATCGGCATATCCATTTGTGCGAATTTCTCCAGTAATAAGCACGAGCCCGGTTGAAACCATAGTTTCGCACGCAACCCTACTCATTGGATCTTGCTTAATCAAATCATCCAAGATGGCATCGGAAATCGCATCAGCGATCTTATCAGGATGACCTTCGGTGACCGATTCTGATGTAAAAAGATATGTAGACATCACAAAAATATATAAGTAAACTATTGCCGAACAAATATACATTAAAAGGAAGCAAAAGCAAAGTCAATTTTTGTGAAACAACCATGGATAAGCCAAAAATCTCTATCATCATAATTCACTACAATACTCCACATTTTTTGAAAACATGTTTGGACGGAATCTTTGGTCAAACTTACGAAAACATTGAAGTAATTTTTATAGATAACAATTCACCTGATCGCGAAGGAATAGAATTTGTCCGCGACACTTATTCTCATGATCCTGAACTTCGTCATAACAAATCTCTTATAGTGATAAATAATGAGGACAATCTTGGTTATGCGAAGGCAGCCAATCAAGGAATAAAAATTGCAATGGAGGGGAATTCGGAATTTTTAGTAATTACGAATCCAGACATTATTTACACTCCAGAATATTTTGAAAAAATCGTAGAAAGAATTGAGAAAGATCCGAAAATTGCATCGATCACCGGAAAGGTTTACAAGTATGATTTTGCAAATAAAAAACCTACAAATATTATTGATACAGTTGGCCTGTTTGCATACAAAAGCAGGCGTATAATTGACGATGGACAGGGAGTGGAAGACGTAGGTCAATTCGATCAAGAGCAGGAAGTGTTTGGAATCTCCGGTGCATGCCCGTTATATCGAAGAGAGGCGATTACAGACGTCAAAATCGGCGACGAATATTTGGACGAAAATTTTTTTATGTACAAAGAAGATGTCGATCTTTCATGGAGATTTTTATTATTTGGATGGAAAAATTTATTTTACCCGAAGGCCATCGCATATCACGGAAGAGGAACAGGAGTTATCAGAAGATTTACAAACAAAGAGGTGGTGGAAAACCGCAAAAATTTGAGCAAATTTCAGAAAAAATTCTCTTTCAGAAATCAACTTTTGATGGAAGTAAAAAATGAAATTCCCGGAAATTTTTTCAAAGATTTTTTCCAAATAGTCGGCAAAAAAATTCTTATGTTTGGATACATAACAATTTTTGAACCATATCTTTGGGGCAGTTTTTTAGGCTTCTTAAAGCTACTTCCCGCCACTTTGAAAAAACGCGCGGAGATAATGAAACGTAAAAAATCTTCATCAAAACAAATGTCGAAACACTTCGGCAAGAAATCAAAATACGAAAAATAAATTTACAAAAATTTATTCAAGCAAAACGGAAGTGCAGTCGCAATATCGCTGGCAGAAAAATACCAACCTTTTGTTTTTTTCATGATGTCCCCAGCATCTCCAACGACATAAGCCGCCGCACGTGCCGCATCAAATCCTTCGCATCCTTGGGCCAAAAAAGCCGCGACCACTCCAGCCAAAACATCACCACTTCCACCAACTGTCATTCCAGCATTTCCAGTATGATTTGTCTCGACATGGCCTTCTTCGGACGAAACATAATCGACCGGACCTTTAAGTAAAACATTAAGTTTCAAGTCCATAGAAATAGACCTTAGCAAAATCACAGACTTCGCATCTTGTTCATCTATTACGACATCTTTATCTACGAGATTTTGAAATTCTCTCGCATGTGGAGTCACTACAATTGTTTGTTGCAACGGAAATTTATCAATTTTTTTGAGAGAAGAAATCGCATCGGCATCAAGAACTGTTGGAATATGTAAATCCTGCAAAATTTTCACGACAGCATTTTGACTGCTTTCCTGAGTGCCGATTCCCGGTCCGATAAGAATACTGTTACACTCTTTCCCCAAAGAAATAATTGTATCAGTATCTTTTTCCTGCAATGAGTCCTCGTCAAATTTTTTCACAATAAAATCCGGATACATGCTTCGTGTCACATCAAAATTACATGAAGGCACATACAAATAAACCAAATCAGCACCACTATATAGTGCGCCAAGCCCGGCCAAAAGCGGCGCTCCATGAAATTCCAAACTTCCTCCCACAATCAAAACTTTTCCATTTTGACCCTTGTGAGATTTGCCGTCTCGTTTTGGCAAAAGTTTTTCAACAAGTGATTTTTTTATTTCAGGCAACATTTTTCTTAAGGTTATAAAACGCCTTTCCTCCTGCAAAAATAGCTCTATCTCCAAGCCGTTCTTCTATTCTAAGTAGTTGATTATATTTACAAATTCTCTCTGTTCTCGAAAGAGATCCGGTCTTTATCTGCCCCATTTCCATTCCTACAGCCAAGTCCGCAATTGTGGTATCTTCTGTTTCGCCACTTCTATGAGAAACTACAGTAGTCCATCCTGCATCTTTCGCCATTTTTATCGCAGAAATAGTTTCGCTGTAAGTCCCAATCTGATTTAATTTTATCAAAACGGAATTTGCAAGTCCTTTAGAAATGCCTTCTTCAAGCCTTTTTACATTCGTAACGAAAAGATCATCCCCCATGATTTGAATGCCACCATCAGTGGCTTTCATCATTTTCTGGAACCCGTCAAAATCATCCTCAGCGTGAGAATCTTCTATAGAAACGATAGGATATTTTCGAAGTAATACATCGTAAAATCCTATCAAATCAGCACTTGAAAGTTCTTGAGAAACTCCATCAACCTTTATTTTATAAACATTTTTTTCTTTGTCATAAAATTCACTCGCCGCAGGGTCTAAAGCAATCATGATGTCTTTCCATGGCTTGTATCCAGCCTTTTCTATAGCCTTCACGATATAATCAAGTGCGTCTTCATTGCCTTTAAGTTTCGGCGCAAATCCTCCCTCGTCACCGACAGCGACAGAAAATCCACCTTCTTTAAGCAAATCTTTTAACGCATTAAAAACTTCAACACCCATTCTTAAAGCCTCGGAAAATTTCGATCCGCCAACCGGTACAATCATAAATTCCTGTATATCCAAGCCACTATCTGCATGTTTCCCGCCATTGATAATATTCATCATTGGCACAGGAAGAGTAACGGCATTTGGATTTATGTATTCATACAAATACAAATTTTTCTCATTTGCCGCGGCTTTCAAAACGGCCAAAGAAACAGCCAGAATAGCATTCGCTCCAAGCTTGCTTTTATTCTCTGTCCCATCAATTTCAATCATTTTTTTATCAATTTCTTCTTGCTGAAAACTATCCATTCCAACTAAAGCTTCCGCAATTAAAGAAACATTTTTTACGGCCTTCAAAACACCTTTTCCCATATATCTTTTTTTATCTCCATCGCGTAATTCAAGCGCTTCATGAATTCCCGTAGACGCGCCACTCGGCACTATCGCTCTACCAAAACCTTTTTCGGTAAAAACCTCAACTTCAATTGTTGGGATTCCTCTTGAATCCAAGACTTCCCTAGCCTGAATTTTTGTAATTTTTGACATAATGTTTTGTTAATTTTTGGTGCCCTCGGCAGGAATCGAACCTGCATTGAGGGTTTAGGAAACCCCAGTTCTATCCATTAAACTACGAGAGCAAGTGGGCACCCATTTTAATTATTTGAAAGCAAAATATAAATTCTCTTATCGTTCGGAAGATCGGATTGGCTCTTTATCACAAATTTATCTTGAACAATGACATCTTCAGCCCCAAGCTCTTTTAAAGAAGCGGCATTGGCATTCGTTCCCATCGGAACAACAGATCTTGGCTCTATAGCCTCAATAACTTCAATAGCTTTTTTATTATCAAGATTTGTTCCTGCACCAAATTCAACCATCAAAACGTCCACGTCTCCTATTTTATTCACAATATCGCTAGGCAAAATATGTCCCAATTCCCCAAGATGACAACACCTGATTCCATCTACGATAAAGTGAATAATCAGAGTTTCATCTCCCTTTGCTCCTTCGGTTTCTTCCTTGGATTTGCTCTTTGTCCAAGCCGAAAGTGCAATAATAGGAATCTCTTTAACTTCATATTCTCCGGGCCATGTGAATGATTTTCCAGATTCCAAAACGCCTATTTCGCCGTTATCCACAGCCACAACTGCCTTTTTACCTCTTACTTCGAAAACTGAGTTTCCTTTCCATATAATTTCCATATATATTGGGTTATTTTAGCAGGGAGAGAATACAGGATTTAAGATTGGGAGGCAAGAGCGCTTGAGCTCAAATAGCTTTTCCGCTATCCTTGCTCCACAAAATTAAAATATGCTCACATACTCAATACAAACATACGGCTGTAGCATGAACTATTCCGACACCGAGAGAATGGAAACATATCTTGAGGCGCTGGGTTATAAGAAAAATCCAGTGCTGAAAAAAGCGGATTTGATAATCTTTAATACGTGTAGCATAAGGCAAAGAGCGGAAGATAGAGTCCTTGGACAAATGGTAAGGATGGGCGATTTAAAAAAGCATAACAAAAATTTGGTTGTCGTTATTACAGGATGTATGGTCAGAACGCCCAGTTCAAAATATTCGGCGAAAAGAGACGGTCTTTTTACGAAAATAAAAGAGCTGGATGTAGCGATAAAAAACGACGAATTGCCACTTCTCGCAAAACTGATCAGAGAAGTAAACCCTGATATTAATATAAAAGAAATTCCGGAAGAAAGTTTGGAAAGTTATTTTCAAATAAATCCGACTCATTCAAGTCACGCATCAAATTCTCAGGCATTTATCGCGATTTCAAACGGATGCGACAAATTTTGCACGTATTGTATAGTGCCTTTTAGCCGTGGTAGAGAGAAAAGCAGGCCTCTTGAGCAAATTTTAAAAGAAGCTCAGGTTGCCGTAAAAAATGGCGCAAAAGAAATAATTTTGATAGGACAAACCGTAAATTCATACGGATTAAGCACTTACGATAAAGCTGAAAAAACATTTGATTATCTAAAAAAAGAACCGTTTGTATATTTGCTGGAAGAATTGGATAAATTGTCAGATTTGGGGCTCGAAAGAGTGCGTTTTACATCGTCACATCCGAAAGATATGTCAGATGATTTAATAGACGCAATGAGCAGATTGAAAACTCAAATGCCGTATTTGCATCTCCCTGTTCAAGCAGGTGAAAACGCAGTCCTTAAGCGCATGAATCGAACATACACTGTTACGCAATACAAAGAAATAATTCGAAAATTGCGCGAAAAAATTCCGAAAATTTCTATAACAACAGACATAATTGTAGGATTTTGCGGAGAAACGGATGAAGAATTCGAAACCACGCGAAAATTTTTTGAAGAAATGGACTTTGAACATGCATTTATCTCTCAATATTCAAACCGAAATGGCACATATGCCAGCAAAAAACTAAAAGACAATATCTCTCCAAAAATTAAACACTCAAGATGGCATACACTAAACAACACACTCAAAAAAAACTCAAATAAAGTGCTAAAAGGTTTTGTAGATAAAACCCTAAAAGTATTAGTGGAAGGCCAAGAAAAGGATGAATGGTTTGGGCGAAGTGAACACTACAAAGAAGTCAGATTCAAATCAAAAAAAGATCTACTCGGACAAATAGTAAAAGTGAAAATCACTTCTCACGACGATTTTAGGCTTTACGGCAAGATTATAGCTTCAAAATAAGGCAAAAATATGGTATAATTACTAGATTCATTTTTTTAGCGAAAAACAAAAATAAAAATGGGTGGATTAGATTCACATAAAGGCTCGGAAAAGCCTAAAGCAGGGCCAAATATTTCGGATCAATGTGTCGAAGCACGCAAAGAGGTGGGAGTGACGCCTGCAGAGGGATTATGTGTTCCAAGGCCTTTGCAAACCGAACGCCAAAAGGTGGACGAATACTTCCGTAAAATGGAGCAGGAATTCGAGGCTTTGGGCATAAAATTGCCCGTAGATTTCTACAAAGGTGGATATTACACGCTGGTGTCAAAAGATAAAAGACCACCGATTGAATTGGTGTACAACAGAATAAAGATATTCTTCATGAAGGCTAAAGAATCAACTTTAGCGGCAACAATAATCCATGATAGGTCAAAAAATCTCCTCGAAATATTACAGCTTCATCTTCTTGGTAGAGATCAGGAAGCAAATGATCTCGAAATAGAATTATTTTCAAATATCGATGCAAGGATTTTGATAAACAGTATTGAAAAAACAATCGGAACAAAATTTAATGACGCACAAGCGAAAGAATTTTTATCACAATCCCAGGCAAACAATTTGGGCCCAAAGATGGCGAATAAGCTGATTGGACAAATAAAAAAATTATCTCCGGAAGATTTTAAAGCATTAAAACTCTCAAAAGATTTACTAATAAACAACCTCGTTGCATTGGCGGCAATTTTCAAAGCAATAGGCCCCTTAGGCAAAGATTTTATAAAAGCGCAATTGAACATAAGGGCAAGATTTACGCGAGAATATACCGCAAACAAAAGAGAAATTGAAAAAAATAAAACAGTAGTGAAAAACTTTGGAAAAAGAATAGCAAGATACAAAAAAGAAAATCCTGGGGTTGAATTAGACGAAACACTCGCAAAATACGAAGCCACGATGGTTGATGCGGCACACAATGTCGTATATTACGAAATGTTGCAAATGCTTGAAACAACAAAAAGTGAATTAGCTTTTGCATATCTTAATAAATCCGGAAAAGCTTTCAACTATACAAAAGCAAAAGTGGCGATTGAGGAAATTTTCCAGAGTAAAGACAGTAAAAGTATTAAATCCTTAAGCTCGAAATACAAGGTCGCATTGCCGGCAACAATTAATTCCCTTCAAACTGCAGAATCAAATTTTGAAACAAAAAGCGTAGACGAATATATCGCAAGAGAAACAGGAAATAGCCCATACGCAAGACAAGCCTACGATAAATTCTACAAAACAGGAAAAGTGGAAGGATCGGACAAAACAGCAATTTTAAACAGACTCGCGTTTGAAAGCTCAAAATTGATTGATATCTCAGATAAACTTGCCGACAAGATAGACGCAGAAGCAACATATTTTGAAAAATTACTCCAAAAATATAAAGATATTTCGCAAGTTCCGGCAAAAGAAAAAAGAGCAACTGCACTAAGACTGCAGGGCTATTTACAGCTATTAAATCAATATGCATCTATGCAGGGAAGGCTTCTTTCGATAGCCGCGACATACGATTTGATGGGGACAAGGCCGGAAAAGAAACCGGAAGACACGGAGAAAAGATCATGGGAAACCGTAGTGGCAGAGACAAGGCAGGAGGCTGAAAAATCAGACAATGAAGCGAAGATAGTGGCCTCATTTCTAGATATAAAAGGCTACGAAGGGCAGGATATAAATCAGGCATCTTTGTCACGCCTAACGCTCACATTAATTCAAAAAGAAAATGCAGGTTTGGAAGCAAAGTATAAGGGAGTCATGGATAATGTTTCAAACGATTACGGGACTTTGGGAAATATAATGGATCAATTTGAAAAAGCTCAAGCTAATCCGGATTGGGCGGAAGAACATGGGACAAAACTTGTAAGAATATTCAATCAGGGATCGGAAGCTTATGCGAAAATGATACCTTCGATAGAGGCCACCAGAGGAAGATTTAAAGAGATGAAATCAGATCTATCTTTAGCCCTTTTTAACGTTCAACATGGGGACAGTCCTCTGTTAAAACTGCATCCACAATTAAGAGATGTATACGCAATGGTATTGGAAAATGCGATACAAAGTGTGGACCAAGTTTTGGACAATCCTAATTCTCCAATTTCCACACAACAACTCGAAAAATTAAAATTAGCTCAAAGGGATTTTGAAAAAGAAAAAGAAGATTTCTTAAATGGCGTGCTAAAAAACATAGCAGTATTTACGATAATCATGGCGACATCAATAATGGGGGGAATTGCAGGATCATATTCAATCACAGGAGTGCTCAGAACATCATCGATTTTTCTAGTGCCGATAGGCACCTCCGCAGGAGGAGTTATCGGATCAAGAATTGGAATGTCGTTAACAAATGCGACGGGGCTTAGTAATTTTGAAAACGTTTGGGATCCAAAACAGATGGGTAAAGATTTCGTTTACGGATATGGCCTTTCTCTAGGAGCTTTAATGACGGCAAAAGGGGCGATATCCGCGCTAAAGGTTGCGAGCCATTCCGGAAATGCAAGAGTCGCAACCGGTGCATCAAGAATGTTACATACAATTCAAAAAGCAAAAGCATTAACCTCGCCATTTGAAATTCATAATGTAAAAACAGCACTTGGTCGTTTTGGAGCAAAATTCGGAGAAGAATTTGCGGAAGAAACAATAGAGGAAGGAGTAGGACAAATTGGGCAAAGAATAAACAATCCTTATTTGGAATTTTTTGTCAGCGTCATAAATTCCTCGGATGGAATGAATGTGAAACTAAATATGGCGGGAGTGAATACCAAGAAAGTTGGAATATCAACGGAAGGAAATAAGATTACATACACAACAAAAACTCCTGTGGAATTTATCGCAAATCTAAAAGCTCAATTCGCAGGAAGAAAAGGTTCATCTTTTGATGCGACTATCAATCCCGATGGAACAATCGGAATTTCAATTTACGGAAAAACTTTGCACCAAAGTATTGCGACACTAACCATCCATCCATCGACAAAAGTCGCAACAGACAGCCGAGCAGTGGAGGTGAAGTCTACCCCTAAACAAGGCCGAGCGAGGGATCTTGCCGGAAAAATTAGTGATTCTGAAGTAGGAGAAACTGCGATAGAAATTATCGATGAACTCTTTGGAGAAACTGTGAAAAAATCAAAAACTGCATTCTTGAAAACGGTAGCGAAATTTAAAACAATCGGAGTTTACTTAAAAACTAACGCCAAAGAGTTGGCAACAATTTTTGATGCGAAATTTAAGGAGCAAGGAGTAGCTTTCGGAATGTCCGGAACTCAGGTTTTGCAGATACTTTATGAAACAGTGGCGAAATTTACAAAGAAAAAAGGCACTGCATCTTTATACCAAGAAGTTGCAAAGCTTAATGAAGGCGCCGAACTGGTCCATGTTATTGATGACGTTCGGTCCTTGTACGGAAAAGATGTAAAAGCTTTTAACAGATTTTCTTCTTTGGTTGCGGGTATTAATCCGAAGTATTTGGGCTTTGTGTTATCCTTTATTGAATCGGGACGTCCGATATATGAAAATAATATTCCTATGCTTGAGGCGTATGTTCAATTTCTTGCAGGACGTACGGCTGTTGATTCTGGAGATTACGGGAATCATTCAAGGATGAATAGTACTGCTGAAGATGCTCAATATCTCATTTTAGCCAAGGAATTTTATGGTGATAATTTGGAAATGTTCAAGGTTTGTTTGGAGGTTTCCAGTAAGCCCTACGGTATTAAAGATCTTTATACAGTGAGAGTCGCATATAAAGAAAATACAGAAATGTTTCTTGCATTTGCCAAAATAATTAAAGACCATGGTTCTTATGTGGCTATGAAACTTGCTTCTGAGGGAATGGATATTTTCGAAAACGATATAGCAATATTTCGCGAATATGTAAGGATTATTTCCGTAAGTGGTCAGGACTTAGGGAATACTTGTCGTAATATAGTCGTTTTTTCTCTAGCAATTAAGCTTCATTCGAGCATTAATAATGTTCCTTTCTCTCTAAATTACGACCATGCTCTTTTTGACATATTGTATTCCGGATATAAGTTAATTGGTAATGAACATGCTTTTATTGAGGAATATCTTGTTTTTCGTGAAAAGCATAAAGGGGAACAGAGTGAGGAGGCAATTTTGAAAAGCTATCTTAAGACAAGAGTCTTTTCTGGCAAGGCGCTGGATGTTGAGCGGATTTATCCTGATCTCAAAAAGCTTTTTCCCGAATATGATCTTGATGGCGGCGTTACCGAGGATAATTGGCAGTTTGTTCTTCTTGCTTACCCTCGAACGAGGGAGGATGTATCGGAATTTGGTAATCAAGTCCAAGCACTTATGGATTCCTCGAAAAATTTGATTCTTGAGCGTTTAATCGGGGTGAGGGATCGGGTGCTCGCCAAAGGTTGGGAGGGATTGACTCCTCTGGAAATGGGAATGATTACCCATATATATAATGTTCCAAATTATAAGATGATTGACTCTACGGTCAAATTTATCTCGAATCTTAATCCTTCTGAAGAGGAACATGTGGATTCGTTTAAGACTATCAGGGAAAAATCACAATCTCTTCTTCGTAAATTTGCCCAGAGGGATAGGACGAATCATGGGAAAAACATTAATTATACTCATGCTGATATTGCTTCATTTTACGAAAAGTTTGGGGTAATAAGATGCGACACGAACCTGCTTTTGTCCACGGTAAGTACATTTGATTCTCTTCAGGTAGACAGGGAAAATTACGCATTAATGCAGTCTGGAATTATACAGGGAGTAACGTCACTCATTGCGATTGCTTCCGGCAATGTTAAAACTCATATGCCTCGTATTCAATCAATGATGAATGATCTTGCGGTTAAAATTTCGGGGACAGATGATGTTGCGCAACAAAGGGCTATTCTTCAGGAATGTAATACTCAAATTACGCAGATGCTAAGCAGTTTCTTAGAACAAGAAATGGGATTAAGAAACCTTCCTCCTGTTACGGCGGAAATGATGGAAAAGATTACTCCGTTTATAACTTATCTCACAAATATCGCTAAGGTCAGTCAGGAAAAGAGACTAATACTTTCGTTTTTTATTTCTCTTCAAATTTCTGGGAAGTGGGACGCATTTAAACGCGGAGAGGAGATAGATTTATCTACTAATTTTTCAGATGATAATGTGGCGCAACTACAGGCTTATCTGTCAAAAAGAACGGCGTATGATATTTTTGCCGGGTTTGATCAGTCATTTTTTGCGAAGCTTAATGAATCAACTGAAGCGGTCATGGTTGGTGAGAGTGGAGGTATTGTTGGTACGCTTGGAGAGATAGATCGTCATTCGGCTGACTTAAAAGATCCTGATAATTTTAGCGAAACAGAACGTCATTTATTTGATGTTGTTCAGAGATTTGGACCTAAAAAGGTTGGGAAAGCTCTTTCTATGCGCTTTAGAGATGCCAGTTATTCTGACGAAGTTATAGAGGCTCTTGGACCTATTGACAATGAAAAAGAGACTTTGCCAACATTACAAAAAGTTGCTCGTATTTTTGGATCTCTTTTGAAATTTCAGGAGACTATCGAGGCGGCAGATATTGGTGGGCATGTTCGTCGGCTTGAAAATGCACTTACTCCATCTTTTCAGGTTATTGCTGTTTTTCAGAAAATAGATGTAGAGATGAGTGGTAATTCCGGGGCTAAACCGATTAGTGATGATATTGAATATCTTGAATCTATTCTCAATAAAAAGCGGAGTGAGATTACGGAGGAAGAATATAATACTGCAAAGGGGTATTTGGATGGAGTGAGGAAAACTACGATGGAGCTTTATGTCGTTAAGGATACAATAACAAAGGAGTTTTCATTGCTTGACGAAGCGAGTAAAAAAACAAGTGAATTGAGTGATATATTTAAGTCGCGGCTGAGTACTTTCCGTAAGATTATTGTAGCTGAGTCTGGTGATAAGGCTATAACTTTACGTAGCACTATGACCGGCAACCTTAATGATGTTATTGCCCATATTCGCCAGTGCTTGGGATGTAAGGAAAAGGAGGTAAATAATGACACTAATCTTACTTTTGGTGATAGAAATCGATTTTTTATTGTTACTCGTGAGTTCAGTATGAATCCATCTCAAAGTTTATCTGATGAACTTGTTACCGTACTAGAGACAAAAGAAGAGAATGGCGAAAAAAAACTTTCTTTTGTTATGGATAATGTCTATGGAGCTCGCTCTCCTGATATTCTTGTAACGAATGTTTTGGCTGTTTTGAGAAAATTGAGGTCAATTAGAAATGTGGCAGGTTCGAGATCAATAGATATATTTGTTACAGATGCAGCTCTTAATAGTTGCGGATTGACTCTTCAACATTTGCAGGAAAAAATTCAAAAAGAATTTGGAAAAGCTTTGTTAAGTGAGACAACAAAGGCTGTCACGGTTGCTCCATCGGCAAGCGGGGATGGTCACTATGAAATTGGTGGGGCATTCAACGGAAGAGTTCCGGCAGTTATTAGTTATGACGGAAAAGCTGAGGGGGTCACCGGTAATGTTAGAGGAATTGCTATTTCCTTACCGACAGAGGGGAAGGTGGAACCGACGACTAAGGGCGAGGGTGCAGATGCGATTGGCATTTCTAAAAAAACTTCTAATGAAAAAATTATTGATGGGTTAAAAGCAGTTTTCAGGCATCATGAGGAAACACCACCTGAAGGTCAATATGTCAACATGGGATTAGCTACATTGAGGGGATCTCAGAGTATTAGCGATAGTTTTTTATTATCTGAACATGATGGTAGAGCTCAAGAGGCTGAAATTAGGGAAAAGGTTTCGAAGAATTTTAGGTTGACCTTAGAAGCTGGGAAAAAAGAAGTTGCAGAAGGTCGAATGACAGTTGAAGAAATGAAGGATAAGTTGTATCGGCAAAATATGGCTTTCGCTATGGCGTTGGTTGAAGCAGATGCAATGTTGGGGGTTGGGGTGGGAGGACCATTTGGAGTTGAGGTGTCCATCTCTGATTTTTTTCAAAAAAATGTTAATTTCGAAAATCTTGATCTTTATGGGGCGGATGCATTGCTCAGTTTTTTGAGAACTGCTTCTTTAATTAAGGCGCGTAGTTCAATTTTTTCTACGTTTTTTACAAACGAAATGTCTTTTAGAATGAGGGAGCGACTTGGTGATGAATTATTTTTCCGAAAATCTGGAGAGAAGTCAGATGAAGACTATGAGAAAATAGATAGGGTAGAAGATGAAGTTAATAAAGAAATTGTTTCCGAAATCTTTTTGAAATTTTTTAATATTCATTTGGAAGGGAATGTTTATATGTCGCAGGATGAGGGAATAATTACTTTTAAATTTGATTCCAGGAAGGATTTTGACGTTTTTGATGGAGCTGAAGATATTAATTGTGGTGGTTTTTTTAGAGCTGAAACTCCATTAGGTTTTTCGATCATGGCTGTTCCTCCGGGGAATGATTCCCGTAAGCTTCGTATTATTTCTATACATGAGGGGCAACATTTTTGGGATTCGCGCACGGAGTTTGCAGATGAAAGTAATTTGGAGATTAGAACTTATAAAAGTAGGAAGTTGGAAAGTGGAGTATTCTTGGATGAGAGTGGGGAAGTTAATATCGCAAAGTTCAATGAATATGTTGAACTCTATCTTAATTATGTTGGGATAAGGTTAAAAACTGAAATTTTTGCTTACGATAGTGATGATAGATTCGAGGGGGATTCCCTACGTGAGGGATTAATCGATATTTTATGCGAGGAGAATGGCATTTATGATTATCTTGAAAGGCCGTATTTTAATGGTTTATTTAAAGGAGATATTCTTAACGGGATTGGAAAGGCGAATATTGATAGAGTTTTTGGTGGGATGGAAGGGTTTGAGGCTTGGTTTGGTGGATTTTTTAAACAGACTAAAACGAACTATTTTAATGGAGTGAGGGTTGCGATTGATGAATATGTCTCTGCCAAAAAAAAACTTGTTGAAGTAAAAAAAATATCGGAAAAAAAAGCTAATCGTTTTTTAATAGCTTATTTAAAAATGGTTCCTGTTTCGCAATGGAAATTCTATTTGTCTTTATTGGGGGAGAAGCCTACAGAGGGGAAGGTGGAACCGACGACTAATGTTAAGGGTGGGGAGGTGGTTTCGAAAGCTGAAATTCCGAAGCCTGAGGTTTCTGATAATGTGCCTGATTAATAATATAATAAGTTGAGGTCTTTAGGTGAACAACGTGTGGTTGTTGAGCCCGGAGGTGAAATTGAACCTGCAAAAATGGAGGCCTTATCTCAGAAATAGATATGCCTGTTGAATAAGCCCTAAACTCCAACCACAGCCTTAATTCTCCTTATCCCGCCGGATGAACTTTCTTCTTTTAGAATCTTGAAACTTTTTAATTCTGATGTGTTGTTTACATGAGGACCTCCACAAATTTCACGGCTGAAAACAGTTCTTTTTTCGTCTTCTCCCATTGTGTAAACTTTCACTTTTTCACCATATTTTGATTCAAAAAGCCCCATGGCACCTTTCTCTTTTGCTTCATCTACAGTCATTTCTTCGTAACTCACAGGCAAAGCATTTTTAATCTGTTCATTTACAATATCTTCAACTTTTTTGATTTGTTCAGGTGTCATTTTTTCTCCGTGACAGAAATCGAAACGAAGTCTTTCCGCAGTAATATTTGAACCTCTTTGCTCGACATGTTCCCCCAAAACGGTACGCAAAGCTTTGTGTAAAAGATGGGTTGCAGTATGAAGTTTTGTGACTTCCTCGCTATGATCCGCTAAACCACCGGCAAATTTTTTGTCAGCTCCGGCACGTGAAAGGTCTTGGTGTTCCTTAAAAAATTTATCAAAATTTGCAGTGACGAAATCTTTATCTTTAGCGTCTTTTATCCATCCGGAATTTTCTAGCTCCTCGATGATCATTTCTATAGGGAAGCCATAAGTCGCAAACATTTCAAAGAAAAAATTCTCAGCAAATACATTTAATCCTTCAGATTTTTGACTTTCAAATTTTGTCATTTCTTTTTTCAAAACAGCAATTCCATTATTCAAAGTTTTTCCAAATCTTTCTTCTTCCATTGCCATTTCACTGAATATTCTCTCCTGATTTTCAAGAAGCTCAGTATAAAAATCACAGTAATTTTTTACGAAAATACCTGCGAGCTTTCTACAAAAATCGACTTCGATTCCAACCTTCCTTCCGTGTCGAATTGCCCTTCTAATAAGCCTTCGTAGCACATATCCTTGATCAACATTTGAAGGAGTGACGGCAAAGCGATCTCCTAAAATAAAAGTACCGGCCCTCAAATGATCCGAAATAATTCTCTCGGATTTTTGTATTTCTTCATTCGCCTCAGAATAATTTCCAAGAAGTCTTATTTCTTTTATTACTTCATCAAAAAGTTCAGTTTCAAAAGGTGATTTAGCTCCATTCATAACAGTCAAAACACGCTCAAGCCCCATCCCCGTGTCCACATTTTGTTGTTTAAGAGGCTCGTAAGTCCCTTCCGCAGTTTTATTATATTGCATGAAAACGTCATTCCAAATTTCCACCCATTTCGCATCATCAGAATCAAATTTCTTTGGAGCTTCTCCTTCACCTGTCCAGAAAAACATTTCCGTATCAGGTCCGCATGGTCCGGTTAATCCGGCAGGCCCCCACCAGTTATTTTTCTTTGGCAAAAACGCAATTCTGTCATCTGAAACCCCAAGATTCCTCCATACATTTGCAGATTCTTCATCTTTTGGGGCATCACTATCTCCGGCAAAACAAGAAAAAGCCAAATTTTTCAAAGAAAGCCCAAGCTCTTTAGTCAAAAATTCAAAACTCATTTTTATGGCTTCTTCCTTGAAATAATCACCGAGAGACCAATTCCCCAACATTTCAAAAAATGTAAGATGGCACATATCTCCAACCTCATCAATGTCATCAGTTCTTATACATTTCTGTACATCTGTGAGCCTTTTACCTTCTGCGTGAGGCGCCCCCATAAGAAAAGGAACCAGAGGATGCATTCCGGCAGTTGTAAAAAGAACGGTCGGGTCATTCTCAGGGATAAGGGAAGCTCCTTTTATCTCTCTGTGGCCATGTTTCTTGGCAAAAAAATTAATATAACGATTTCTTAAGTCCTGAGCTGTCAATTTTTGATTATTCATATATTTTAGTGGATTTTGCTCGCTTATTCTACGAAAAATTACTTTAACTTACAAGTAAACTGTGACATATTATTCACATGGGCAAAAAAGCAAATATCAAAAAAATAGTTAGGGAATTAATCAAAGAAAAAGAAGGGAGAGACAAGAAAGATAAGCGCAAGATAAAAAAGGAGCTTGTTAAAGGAATACGAAAAGAAGAACAAGCAAAGGAAAATGAAAAAAATACACATGAGGGGAAACGTAAAACAAAAGAAAAAGAACAAACAGGAACAGTCCATGAAAAAGAAAGAACAAGAATCAGATTATCCTTCAATAGCAAGAAAATATTTGGAGGAGCCCTTGTGCTCATAATGCTTTCAATCCTCGTTGCAACTGGATATTTACTGTTCGAAAAGGTCTTTAAATCCATTCCTATAGCCAAATATTTGCCATCGGACAGAACGATAGCTTTTCTCGAAATAAACAGTAATTTTAATCACAATCAGCTCACGAAAAGTTTTGAATTATTGAAAGATTATCCGGAATATTCAAAACAAAAAGTACAAGAATTATTGGAAAAAAAATTATTGGGGAATTACGACAATGATATAAATCCATGGCTTGGCAGAGGGATGGGAGTAGCTTTTTTAAAAGGAAAATCCGATGAAAAATCTTTGGATATTATTTATTTTGCAGAAGCACTAAATCAAAATAACGCAAAAAGATTTATAGAGAACAAAAATACATACATAAAAATGGGATATGTTGGATATGAAGTTTACTCATCTCAAAGCGGTGAAAACATAGCTTTCGTAGACAGTTATATTTTCTACACTCAAAACAAAAAAGCGATGGAAGATTTATTGAATTTTGAAAAATCCAACGAAAAATCTGTATTCTCATCCGATAAATATTCAAGGATATCAAATAATATGCCTATAAACAAAATGGCTTTCTTGTACGTGAATTTCAACCAAATATCGGAAGAATTTTTGAGAAACATTCCATTATTGAAAGATTTTGATATAAATTTTAAACAATTATTGCCTCTAATGAAACTTATGGATTCTGACGGCATGGTTCTTGTTGCAATGAACAACAAATTTGCGATTCAAAGCTTTTTAAATTTGACCATAGACAAAGTAAAAGAAGAAAAATATATAAAAATGACGGAAAAATATTCCGCAAATATTGCGCAGTACGTGGGAGAAAACGCAATGGCCTTTTATGGCGGACAAAATGTGGGAAGCCAAATCAAACGTATCGTAGAGGTATTATCAAGTGGTAAACAAGAAGTGGTGGAAAATTTCGATAAAGTCTTGCAAAATTACACTCAAAAATATTTTGGTTCGGAAGTGTTATTCAATTTAGACATAATGCCTTTACTAAAAAATGAATACGCTCTTGCGATAGAGAACGAAGGAGGAAAGCCAATATATAAATTTTTCTTAGAGCTTTCCGATAAAGAAAAAGACATGGAAAGGCTGGAAAAAATAGCTGATAATTTTGCAAAAATAGGAGGAGTTTTTAGACAAGAAGTAGTCGAACATATTTTGCCGGACGGCACTCCATCAAGAGAGATTATCGCTATTCCTGAAGCCATAAATAAAAAATCTGAAGATTACAAAGGAATAAAAGTTACGGCACTTCACGTGGGAGAAGAATCAAAAGGATTCTTTTACGCAACCATAGAAGATGTTGCTGTAATTTCTGATAGCTTAGCCGGAATCAAGAACAGCATAGATTTAAAAGAAAACAAAAATAATCTAAAAATTTCTGAAACATTTAAAAAATTAATCGAACCGGTTTTAAAGAATTCAGATGAAATTTCATACTTTAATCTTGCAAAATTATTACCAAATTTGCCTTTGCCGGTCTCGGAAATCAGTGGCGGTAATAATTATTTTGATGACGGAATTGTCTCAATCAATTACTTGCATGTTAAATAGCTATGCAGGAAAAACTAAAAGACATACAGGAGGGGACATCAAAAGAAAAAATAGACTTGAGAAAGCCTAACGATTTAGAGTTGCGAAAAAAAGCTGAAATTTTAAAGAAAAGCAAAAACATCTTATACAAAAAAACGCCTACAGTAAAAGAAGTAAAGGATTTATCCGGCAACGGTAAACCTTCATATTCATACATCAAAGGAAAGGCTTACAAGGCTCCAAAATTCATTGGTAACATTTTGAAAATTGGAATTTTTGGATTTATCATAGTATTCGTATTGAACTCCGTTTCCATTTATTTTCAGGGAAAATCTTTAGAGAAAGAAATCTCAAATATTGCATACGAAGGGATAAGCTACCTTGTAGATGCAGGGAAAAGTGCGACAAAAATTCAGTTCGAAAATGCATTGGAAACTTTCGACAAAGCTTTGAAAAATTTTTCTACAGCGGAAAACGACTTATGGTTTATCAGCAAAGACAAGACATTTTACGCATCTGACAATAACGCTGGGAATGCAGTAGAATCTTTACTTCAAAGTGGTAAACATTTTGCGATAGCCGGAAAATATTTTACGGAAGCCCTTGATGAATTTAATAAAATTCCGGTCTTTTTTGTGTCAAAGAATAATCCTGAAACAACGCAAAAAGTATCAATAACGGAACTGCTGAAAAAAGGCCTTGATAAGACCGAAATAGCATTAAAAGAAATTTCGTCTGCTACGGAAAAAATAAAAAATATAGATGAAAAATCATTGCCGACGGAGATAGGATCAAGGATAACTTTAGCAAAACAAAAAATAAACGAAGTGTCAGGCATTTTAAAAACGATATCGGAATCATTCCCTTCGTTGCTAAAACTTTTGGGAGATAAAAAGCTACACAGATATTTAATTCTTCTGCAAAACAACAATGAAATTCGCGCTACAGGAGGCTTCATAGGGAGTTATGCAATAGTTGAAATACAGGACGGATATATAGAAAAACTTGATGTACATGACGTTTATGACATCGACGGAAGTTATAAAGGAGTGATAGAGCCTCCGGAAGAATTGAAATTTTTCACAACAAATTGGAGATTTAGAGACTCAAATTATTCGCCGGATTTCAAGGTTGCGGCAGCAAAGGCGAAGTGGTTTTTGGAAACAGAAGGTGGTCCGGAAATAGATACTGTAATAGCAATAAATCAGGGACTACTTAAAGATATGCTGGAAATTTCAGGGCCTGTCCAAGTTGGAAGTTTTGGAAAACTAAATTCAGAAAATTACAATTTACTTTTGAGTTTCATTATCGAATCGAAATATTGGGGGGCAAAAGATCCAAAACATATTTTGAAAGTTTTTATTCCGGAATTCAAAAAACAAATAATGAAAGAAGAAAATGTTGGCAAAATAATGAGCAAATTATACAAGGCAATTCAGCAAAAGCACATCATGGCGTATTCATCTGATTCGCAAGTCGAATCTCTTTTTGAGTCCTTTGGCTTAAACGGAGAAATGAACAAACTGAAAAACGATGAAGATTATTTAAGTGTAATAAGTACTTCAGTTGGAGGAACAAAGTCAGATCAATTCATAGAAGAAAAGATATATCACAATACGACAATCGATAAATTTGGAACGATTATAGATGAAGTAAATATAAAGCGTACACATCTGTGGACTGACGCTATCTACTATCAATGGAAAAAAACATTGGAATCATATGGCATTAATAAAATACCGGATTACGTAATAGATATATTAGGGAGAGGTAGAAACAAGACCTTAACAAGAGTTTATGTGCCTGACGGAGTGATTTTATTAAGCTCAACTGGCGCGGAAATTCAAACAAAATACGATAGGGATCTCAAAAAAACATATTTTATTTTTCAAGTGGAAGTGAAAGCCGGAGAGTCAAAAGAAATAAATATAAAATATCAATTACCTTTTAGATTGGATTTTTCGCCTATGGTTACGTATAAATTGTATGCCGACAAACAGCCGGGAAGTAGAGGAAGTATTTTGACAAAAGAAATACATGGGAATGAAATCCACAATTTGGAGTTCTATCCTATGGACCAAAAATCATCCACAAACAAAGAAATAAACTACGAAACAAATCTTGTTTATGATCGATATTTCTCAAGTATTTGGGAGAAATAAACTATTTCCTTCCAAACATTTTTGAAAGTTCGGAGAGTGTAAGTGAAATCATTGTTGGTCTTCCATGCGGGCACGTATAAGGCATTTTTACTTTTTCCATTTGCATAATCAGAGATTGCATTTCGTCGAGACTAAGTTTTTGCCCAAATTTTATTGCGCTTCTACAAGCCATATATGTGATTATAGTTTCAATGTTTCCCTGAAATCTTGAAGGATTTTTTTCATTTTCAATGTCGTCCAAAACTCCTTTTATCACTTGTTCGATGTCTTCTCCGGAGAAGAATGAAGGGACGGAATAAACATTAAAAGTATTGCCTCCGAAATTCTCTATCTCAAATCCAAGATTTTTAAACACATCAATATTGGTTTCAACCTGAGCAATTTCGGTGCTTGTAAACTCTATTTGCGAAGGAACAAGAAGAGGCTGAATTTTTTTATCAGCACTTGAAAATTGAGTCATGAGTTCTTCGTAACGAACTCTTTCGTGTGCCGCATGTTGATCAATAAGAACAAGTCCTTCATCATTTTTTGCGACAATATAAGAATCGGAAATCTGAACAATGGATTTCAATACAGGCTCTTTTTGTATCATTGCAGCGCTATTTTGTTCGCGCTGCATCAAAATATCTTTTGAAAAATTTATAGAATCTTGCGCAGAAAAATTCTCACGAGAAATTCCTGAAGAAGGATAGCCTCCACCGAAAGAAATTGATTTCGGCAAACTGTCAGAGATGTATCTTTGGGTTTCGATAAAAGCTTTTGGAATCAAATTACTTTTCTCTAGTACAGTTTTTGTGGCAGAATAAAGAACTGAATTTAAGGCTTGCTGGTCAGCAAAACGAACTTCTATTTTTCGTGGATGCACATTCACATCTACCATCGCAGGATTTATTTTTATATTTATAATGAACACAGGTTTCTTATTTTCCATCAACATAGAATGATATGCGGACTTGATTGTATGGGCGAAAAGATGATGTTGGATATATCTTCCATTAACGAAAAAATATTGATGTTGCGAAGTACTTCGGGAAAGAAGAGGTTTCCCAATAAACCCATCAATTTGTAGTTCACTGCCGCCATAAAAGATAGGAAGCATTGCCTCGGCGGTATTTTTACCAAAAATATCCGCTATTCTGGAAATCAAATCAGTGGATTTCGGAAAATCGGAAATAACTTTTTCATTATGTATAAGCTTTAAAGCAATATGAGGATTTGCAAGCGCGATATTGTCAAACATCGTAGTGATATGTCCAAGCTCAGTTGTCTCTTTTTTCAAAAATTTTTGTCTCGCAGGAGTATTAAAAAATAAATCATATACCTCAATAATAGTGCCGACAGGAATCCCGATATCGTCTCTGGAAACGGTATTCCCGCCTTTTATATTTATTGCTGTTCCGGAAATATCTTCGGCATTTTTACTTTTAATAATCATGTTTGAAACGGAAGCGATACTTGGTAAAGCTTCGCCTCTAAAGCCCATCGTATTTATTTTCCATAGATCGGACTCGGAAGAAATTTTGCTTGTTGCATGCCTTTGAGTACACATCATTAAATCTTCTCGCGACATTCCGCGCCCATTATCAAAAACCTTTATGAAAGTTTTTCCAGCATCTTTCACCTCGACAACAATTCTATCCGCACCTGCATCGATACTATTTTCAACCAATTCTTTTCCCACGCTGGCAGGCCTTTCTACGACCTCTCCGGCGGCGATCTGATTTACGAGGTTCTCAGGTAAAAGTTTGATTATAGACATCTTAATTTGTTGAATAATTTACAACTATTTCAGAAGTTTGAGTTTTTCCATCCTTAAAAGTAGCCGTGAATTTAAAAGTATTTTTACCGACTCCAAGATTTCCTAATGTTTGGCTGGCCTTATATGAAAAATTTGGATTTCCCTCTTTAAAGCTTTTCAAAGTGTATGAGTCTTTCAAGGTCTTTCCGTTTTTTGTAAATTCTGATTCAACCGAAACTTTTGTGACATCAGGAGAAACAGTTCCTAGAAAAACAACAGGTTGTGTCGTTACAACTACATCATTTTCAGGACTCGTGATTTTTATGAAGCTCGTTGAAGCGCTTTCCTCAGGCTTTTTCTCTTCTGCAGGTTTCCCCTCGATTACTATTACAGGTTCAGCTTTTTTAACCTCAGCGACAGTCTTTACATCTTCTTGAACAAGCCCGAGCTTTGTTTGAAGATCTTTTACCTCAATCTGTAATTTTTCAACGGCATCTTTTTGCTCTTTCAAATCATCGATATACGGGATTCTGCATCCTGACAAGACAGCTGATGATAAAACAACGAGAGAAATAATTAAGATTTTCTTATACATACATTTTGATTAATCAAATAGTTCTGCAGGCGCAGATAATAACAAAAATCCACATTAACTTCCACTCCTTTTCTTTATTTCGTCAAGCTTTTGTAATGCCTGTAATGGAGTCAAAGAATCGATATCAAGCGTCCTTAATTCACTCAAAATTCCGTGAGTTCTTTCATTGGCTTCAAAAAGTTTCATTTGAGAAGGATCAGGTGCAGGTTTATTTATTTTTTTATTTTCAAGGTCTACCAAAACTTCTTTTGCTCTCTCAACAATCTCATAAGGCAGTCCTGCAAGTTTTGCCACCTCAATTCCATAACTTCTATCAATTCCTCCTTCGATTATTTTATACAAAAATACTACTCCATCTCTCTCATTTTCTTTGATGGCGACACTGAAATTTTTGGCTGAGGTAAGGCTATCTGCGAGCCCCATGAGTTCATGATAATGCGTCGCAAAAAGAGTTTTTGCTTTTACAAAATTGTGAATGTATTCAGTGATTGCCCATGCAATACTCACTCCATCATAAGTGGAAGTTCCACGCCCGACTTCATCCAAAATGATTAAACTTTTATCAGTCGCATGATTAAGGATATGAGACGCTTCTTGCATCTCAACCATGAAAGTACTTTCTCCTTGAACCAAATTATCGCTTGCCCCGACACGTGTAAAAATGCGGTCAAATATAGGCATTTTCGCACTGTCTGCAGGAACATAACTTCCAATTTGGGCCATCAGAACTATTATTGCGACCTGCCTCAAATAGGTGGATTTTCCTCCCATGTTCGGACCTGTGATCAGTAAAAATCTTAAATCATCGCTCATGGCCAAATCATTCGGGACAAAATTTGAGGATTCATTTAAGCGCTCTATGACGGGGTGTCTGCCATTTGTAATTTCAAAAGAATCATCATCCTCAAGGATTTTCGGACGACAATAATTATTTTTTACAGCATTAAACGCAAAAGTGGAAAACACATCGATTAGGGCAATCGCTCTGGCACAAGCCTGAATCTCGTTCATGTTTTTTACGACTTCCATCCTCACTTTATAAAAAATCTCATATTCAAGTTGTCTGATTTTTTCTTCTGCATTCAAAACTTTTTCTTCATATTCTTTCAATTCCGGAGTGATAAATCTTTCCGCATTTACCAAAGTTTGTTTGCGAATATAATTTTCCGGAACCGCAGACAGATTTGATTTACTGATTTCTATATAGTAACCGAAAACACTATTAAATTTTATTTTCAACGACGAAATTCCAGTTCTCGAAATTTCTCTTTCCTGCAAATTTCTTATAAAAGTTTTTCCTTCCGTCCCGATATTTCGTAATTCATCCAATTCTTCATTATAAGAATCTTTTATGATTCCCCCTTCCCTTACGGTCAAAGAAGGCGCATCCACAATAGCCTTATCTATTAAATCCGTAAGTACGGAAAAATCTCCAAGATCAGAAATCAAATCTGAAATATTCGAAAAGTCTGAAAGTTTTTTTATTGTTGGCAAAATTTTAAGCGATTCTTTCAATGCAACAAGGTCACGCGCATTGCCTGTGCCTAGGCTCAAACGGCTAAGTAATCTTTCTATATCAAAAATTTCGTTCAATAAATCGCGCAAATTTCGTAGCAGATTCGAATCTGAAACGAAGAAAGAAACTTTATTAAGCCTCTCATCGATTTCATTTTTTTTGAGTAGAGGATGAAGCATGAAACTTCTCATCATACGGCCACCCATTGGGGTTTTTGTATTGTCCAAAATAGAAATAACACTACCTTCTTTTTTATCGCGTGAAGTATAAAAAATCTCAAGATTTCTAATACATGATTGATCTAAAATCATAAAATCAGAAACGGCATAAGAAGAAATTTTTTGAATATGTTTTATGTCGGACTTTTGTGTTTCAAGTAAATATTCATAAAGCATTCCACTCGCAAAAATTGCAGAAGTCCTGTCTGTAAGCCCAAAAACACCAAGCGAATGTATTCCAAAATATTTTTTTAAACTTTCTTCAGAAACTTTTACATAAGAAAAAGGAAAAGCATAAATCTCTTTCAAGCTTTTTAAGAAGCTAACAAAATTTTCTTTAGAATTTGAATCATAAATGATCTCAGCAGGACTAACGCGTAAAATTTCAGAACCAAGTTCGTTTAAGTTTTGCACCTCAGTTGAATGAAAATCTCCTGTAGTAATATCACAGTATGCAAAGCCAAAAATACCTTTATTTTCGTAGGCACAAGCCACGTAGTTATTTGTCCTACTATCGATAATATTTTCGTCAAAAGTTGTACCTGGAGTGACAATTCGCATAACTTCTCTTTCAACAATTCCTTTGCCGGTAGGCTCTGTAACCTGATCACAAATAGCGACTTTTTTCCCTGCGCGAGTAAGTTTTGAAAGATAATTATCAAGTGCATGATATGGGATGCCGCACATCGGAGTGCCATGCCTTGCTGTTAAAGCAATTTGCAAAATTTTTGAAGCATTTTGTGCATCCTCAAAAAACATTTCATAAAAATCTCCGAGTCGAAACATCAAAATAGCATCTTTATGAATTTCTTTAATTCTATGATATTGCGCCATCATTGGCGTAACCTTTTCCATAAACCCTAATTAAATTGCCCTAGGAAAAAAAGCTTAGCAAAGATTTTAAGAAAATTTAATGAAAATTTAACAAAAATTTAATCTTCTGCCTTTACAATGTATTGAATTTCTTGCTTTACGCTTTAAGGCAAAACGTGATACAATGAGTATACAATGTATACATCAAACATGACTACACTTGTACATATACGGGTTCCGGTAGAGACAAAAGCCAAAGCCTCAAAAATTTTTTCCAAGCTTGGATTGGATTTATCGACAGGTATAAAAATATATCTGGCAAAAGTTGTTGAGGACAAAGGCATACCATTCTCAATGAGAACAAGGGAAGGGGTACTACAGGAATTAAAAACAGCCCATGACCAAATAGAGAATGGGGACTGTGTGTCACACAAAGACCTTAAAGCTCAAATAGCAAAAAAGCTTTAAGCTCTATAAGTGGAACAAATGAAATTGGTTTATTCAAAAACAGCAAGCAGAGATTTAAATACTTTAAATCCGAGATTAGCTTTAAGGATTTTAAATAAATTAGAATGGTTCTTAAGTACGCCAAATCCGTTAAATTTTGCAAAGCCATTGATAGGCATGCTCCCAGCAACTCATAGGTTTAGAATAGGAAACTACAGGGCAATAATAGAGGCAAAACCGGAAAAAGGGGAAATCTGGATCTTATCCATAAAACACAGAAAAGAAATATACGACTAATTCAAAAGTGGAATAACATCGATCGCCGGTTCTTCATATGGATGAACAGCTCTGATCGCAGCCAAGACTACTTCAAGTTTTACAAAGGGGCAAATAGTCTCTATGCGTTCCTCCTCGACTTCTTCGATATCTCCAACTTTGCCAATATATGGATTCGCTCCTTCAAGAGGCTTAAACCTTCCAACCCCTTTCACGCTAAAACTGCAAGAATCATAATCCCCGATATGTCCTGCGCCAGACTCAGAAAGAGCTTCCCTAACTTTATCAGCATGAGAAATCGGAACATACACAACAATTTTTACATTTTTGAATTTCATAGATGAAAATTAAGTGGAGCCACTACCCGGAATCGAACCGGGGACCTCTGCTTTACGAAAGCATTGCTCTACCAGCTGAGCTATAGTGGCACACCGCTGATTCTAGGACATCGGCGAGCAGTCGTAAAGCAAAAATAAAAAGCTATTTCTTGCGCTTACTCTTAGATTCCTTCAGAAGATTCCACGATAGTTCATACATTTTTTTATGGAAATCTGCGATCTCTTTCGACTTAATGATAATCGCCATTTTTTCTTTCCATGAAGCAAAAGGTTGTAATCAAGGATGCACATTTTGTGCCGCGGATAAACAACAAAGAGAACAATATAGAAATATAGATATAGCAATAAAAGATTTGGAATATTTAATAAAAAGAGCGAAGAGATTAGGAGTAAATAAATTATCAATGTACCTATCAAATTTAGATTTATTCCAATCTCCGGAAATGCTTTACAATTTCTCACAAGAAATAAAAAGATTAAAAGAAGAAAATCCTGGATTTGAAATAGAGACTAGGGGATTATCAAGAGTAACGAGTTTTTTATCAGCAGCAAAAAAACACGAACAATGGGTTCAATCAATAAAAGATTCAGGGCTCAGCACTGTGGGATTTGGACACTATGGCGCAGACACGGCTGAATCGCTTGGAGCTGCATATAAATTTACAGTAGATATGATAGATTAATACGGGGCAATTCCGCGTCCACACATCCAGATAAAGCAATAAGGGATACAGTGAATGGATATTACTTAAGAATATGCACATTGAGTCCATTATCAACTCAGTGGACATCACCACAAGGTATTAATGAAACAGTAGGGCAGAACAAAGCGATAAATATGGGGAAATACGACAGGTAATATCGTTTACACCAACACTCCCTGTCCACTGAGTGCATAGTTTCCTCTGACTCGTTTCAAGGCAAACATTTTGTCAAAGAAACCACGTTTTTTGGCATGCAAACCATTCCTCCAGCTACCTCCAGTACCGGGAACAAAGATTTTTTTCTGCATCTTTACTGCAGACTTTTTCACTTTGTGAGTGTCGATTGTTAATGTGATGAACATAAGTTTTGGGGTTAGGGAAATAACGTCTCGCTTAAATAACGAGAAATACGTTTTAATTTTTTAAATTTTCTTTTTCTGAGAGATTCTACTGATATTGCCTTATTAGTCCGGTAACAACTCCCTGAATAGTCAAAGATTCTTTTGGATAAATATCTTTATAATCCTTGTTCTCAGCTTTTAAATAATATTTTCCATTGGTCTTAACAAGTCTTTTTAAAGTATTTCCTTCGTCAATCAACGCAACAACGATATCATCTGCCCTTGGTTCCTTTTTTGTATTTACAAGGACCAAATCTCCCTCAAAAATGCCTGCATCTATCATGCTGATTCCCGTAACTTTCAAGAAAAAATAATCAGTATTATTTTTTGCTAGCTCTTCTCCAACTTTCATCCATCCTTCTACGTATTCATCAGTCACCACAGGCCCTCCAGCCGGCACAAATCCCAAGATAGGTAAACTGAACGCACCTTCTACAAGTTTTTCTTTAACACTGTTTAGAAGTCCAATTCCGCGAGGCGTGTCATCTTTTTGTATATATCCTTTTTCTTTCAATGCACTCAAATGCTTAAGGATGCTGTTGTCAGAACTAACTCCAAAATGTTCTCGCATCTCGCGCAAAGTAGGGGACTTGCCGTAAGCCAATTGATATTCTTCGATAAATTTTAGTACGGCCTCCTGTTTTTCTGTTAATACTTGATCCATATATTTATTAGGGTAAGTGTATGCTCACCCCCAATATAGGTGAGTAAAGACTCACCGTCAATAGTATTTCTACAAATAAGTTGAAAAAATCGAATTATATGTCGAAGATGTTTAAAACGCCATATCCGAAAATGCGAGAAATAGGCTTCAGTATAACGAAATCACGATGAGCATTATATGTTCTTATGGTCTCATTATATTTTTTCAAATCACTTCTCGCTCCATCAAAAACATCCACCATTTGGCTTTTTACTTCCAAAAAAACAGTATCTTTAAATGACTCAGGATTGGTTTTAGCAATGTTAAAAATTTTACCCAAAGTGGCAGAAATATCATGTTCATAAACCATTTTATTTGCACTTGGCGCATATTCTTTCGACGCAATGGATCTTTCTGCAATCAATCCCTCTATAAGCACGTCCTGTCCGCTTATATGAGTTTTAAAAAACTCTACAAATAGCGGAATCAAATCATGTCTTTTTCTTATTTTTGCATCTACTGTGTCCCATTGGTTTTCGGCAGACAGCCTCAAATATTTCAAGTGCCTCACTCCAACAATAATCCACAACGCCAATATAAAAATCACCGCGCCAACTATGATGAGAATATTTACAAGATTCATTATTTTTTAAATTTATTGATGATATCAACTATCCCACTCGTCCCATTTTCGACTTTCGCACTTTTGTTTATATTGTTATTGAAAGCATATTCGATGGTTTTCAAAAATTCATCTGCGGAAATATTTCCAGAAAGCATCGACCATCCGAATTTTCTCACAAAAACCTGTGCATTTGCAATCTGTTCGCCACGACTTGCGTGCATGGCAAGTGGAATAATCAAAACCTTCTTTTTCATTAGGGCAAGCTCAAAAAGACTATTTGCCCCGCCGCGAGAAACTACCATTTCACTCATCGCAAAAATATCTTTCAAAGGTTCATCCAGAAATTCATATTGCCTATATCCTTCCTTATGTACGCCCATATCAAGATTTCCTTTTCCGGCAATATGCACGATTTGATATCTCTTCAAAAGTTCGTTCAAAGATTCACGAACGAAATCATTTATTTGTTTCGCCCCAAGACTCCCGCCCATTATCAAAATCACGGGACGATGCTTGTCTAAGCCCGTAAATCTATGCCCAATATCGCTGTTTCCCGTTAGAATACTTTCGCGAACAGGATTTCCGGTCACAACAACTTTTTTCATCAAAGATTTTGAAATAAAACTTTTTGTCTCTTCAAAACTCAAACAAATTTGTTTAGAAAATCTGAAACAAATTTTATTTGCCAGCCCTGGACTTACGTCTGATTCATGCGAAACTACAGGAATTCTTAAAAGACTCGCCGCAATAACAACCGGCACAGCAACATAGCCGCCTTTGCTAAAAACTATATCAGGAGAAAATCCTTTCAAGGCCTTGTATGCCTGAAAAATTCCGGTCGGAACTTTCAAGGCGTCTACAAAATTTTTCCAAGAAAAATATCTTCTAAGTTTTCCACAATGAACGCCTACAAAAGGCACGCCCATTTTTTCCATTATTCCGCATTCCACTCCCACCTTTGATCCCACGTAAAGAACTTCAGCGCCTCCGCGCTTTCTAAGCTCTTCGATAACGGCCACGTTGGGGATAACGTGTCCTGCGGTTCCCCCACCTGTTAATATTATTCTCATGGTAACTTGTATTTTGTGAAAGATTTAAAAGAATTCCAACTGCGACCAAACATGATATAAGAGATGACCCCCCATAACTCACAAACGGCAAAGTGATTCCGGTCACAGGCATAAGCCCCGTGTTCACTGCAATATTAACAAAAGCCTGCACGGTAATCCATATTGTAAGCCCTATCGCCAGCAAAGCTTCAAAACTTCCCTGCAACTTACTTGCGATTTCGTATCCACGCAGAGCAATAACAAAATACGCCAAAATCACGAAAACAATCCTGAAAAATCCAAGCTCCTCGGCACTTGCCGCGAAAATAAAATCATCGGAAGCTTGCGGCAACCAATAAGATTTTTGCACTCCCTGCGTCAGCCCCTTTCCAAATGCTCCACCGCTTCCTACAGCGATATTCGCCTGTTGAGATTGCCAACAATAATCTTCTATACATTCTTCATTTACACTTGTGAATCCCTGAAATCTCTCACGTACATGCGGCACCGAAAGTATAACAATCAGTGCTCCGATAAAAGCGACAAGAAAAAGAATTCCGAGATGTTGCAATTTCGCTCCAGCCATAAAATACATAGCTACGGCAATAATAGAAACGGTCAATGTTCCGCCGAAATCATTCTGCAAAATTATGGGTAAAACAATAATGCTACAAATTATACAAAAAGGAATAAGCCCTTTGTTGAAATCCTCTATATAAGCCTGTTTTTTGCTAAACCAATACGCGAGATAAAGTATGATAGCCAGTTTCGCGAACTCCGAAGGTTGAAGAGATGTATTGAAAACCACGAGCCAATTTTGTGCGATTGTTCCGAAAGTGCTTCCAAAAATAAGAACAAACAGCAAAAGCATCACGATAGCTCCAAAAAACGGAGTGGCAATTTTCCTCCAAAATTTTATCGGCAATTTATAAGAAATATAAAACGCCAAAATCCCTATGCCAAGGCGTATTAAATGCTTTTTGAAAAGCAAATAACAATCCACATTTGCATCACTGCAATTTGGATAAAGTATATTGGGCGCGGAAAGAGCAATCGATTTTGGAACTCCGATACTCGTAATCATGATAAGCCCAAGTATAAGCAGAAAAACTACGCTTAAAAAAAGAGGAGTATCAAATTTAAAAACATTTTTCATCAAAAAAAATTATATCCGACGCGAATATTACTGGTTTTAAACCAAAAGAGCAATTATAATGAATTGCGTGAAAAAGATATTTTGGAAAATTACAGGGCTTACAATTTTAACCGTTCTGGTAGACCAGTTGGCGAAATTCGTCACAGAAAAAAACTTCCCTGAAATCGTAAGTAACAACACCGGAATCGCCTTTGGAATCGACGTTGGCAACATATGGACAATTGTGATATCGAACATAATATTGATAGGAATTATTATCTACGCAGCAAAAAAAGAACTACAAATAAAAAACACACTTACTCAAGTTTTTATCGCGATGGTTTTAGGAGGAGGAATCGGAAATTTGATAGACAGAATTTTCAGAGGATCTGTCACGGATTTTATTTCAATATGGATATATCCATCATTTAACATAGCCGACATTTGTATCTCTGTCGGAATTCTTGGGATAATAATTTTCTTCAAAAAAGTAAAAAAATAATCATTCCAAATTTTGCTCAAGAACTTTTCTCATCACTTCCGCAGGAGCTTTTTGTTCAGTAAAAATTTCAAATTGTTTCATCGCCTGATACAAAAACATTTTATCTCCGGTGATGTATTTTTTCCCTAATTCTTGAGCTTTTTTGATGAGTGGAGTTATCAAAGGATTGTATGCGATTTCCATAAAACACTCAAAATTTTTCAAGTATTCATCACTAAAATATTTGCCGATTTCAGAAAAATCAGCCTCCTGATTTAGTGTCCAGATTGAAGAAGTATTTATGAAAACCAAGCGACCCGAAGGGTTGCTAGACAAGGAGCATGAGCGAGCAAAGCGAGCGAATTCATTTTTCGACCCAATACCAACAATTTGAGTACCAAACATTTCGGAAAATTCTTTTGCCAATTTTTCAGCATTTTCCTTAGTGCGATTTACGATACACGAAACTTTTCCGCCATTTTTCAAAATTCCATAAATAACCGCACGCGCCGCTCCACCTGCACCCAAAACAACTGCATTAACATTTTTCAAATCATTAAAAACTTCCCTCAGCGCTTCAGCCGCACCAGCAAAATCCGTGTTATATCCATACAAAAATCCACCTTTATTTACGACAGTATTCACAGCTCCGATTTTTTTCGCATCTTTATCAGTGACATCAAGATATCTCAAGATTGCCTCTTTATAAGGCAAAGAAACGGAAAGTCCGCTGATCGGTTCATGTCGAACATTATCAATAAACTGCGAAAGTTCCGTGTCGGCAATTTCAAAAACGCCATACTGCGCATCAACGCCAAGCGCTTTAAAAGCGGCATTATGCACAACAGGGGACAGCGAATGTCCTGCAGGATACGCCAAAATTCCATAAGTTTTTATCATCTAGAAAAGATTATCATAAAAACCAAAAAACTGTTAATATCTCAGCGTAATAACCAAAAAATATGTTTAAAATCGGAGTTTTGGCATCGACAAAAGGAACTGACCTGCAGGCCATTATCGACGAGATGAACGCCGGTAAAATGGAAGGAATAGAACTTGCCGTCGTGGTCAGCAATAAAGAAGATGCATATGCACTCGAAAGAGCAAAATCACAAGGCTACAAAGCAATTTTCGTAAATCCAAAAGACCTAACTCGCGAAGAATTCGATGAAAAAGTCGCAGGCATCTTAGAAGAAAACAAAGTCGATTTGGTCGTACTTATCGGATACATGAGAATTCTTTCACCAAATTTCGTCCGTAAATTCCCGCATAAAATAATAAACGTACATCCGGCCCTTATCCCAAAATTTTCAGGGAAAAATTTCTTCGGTTCAAATGTGCATTCTGCGGTACTTGCGGCAGGAGAAAAAGAAACCGGCATGACTATTCACTATGTAGATGAAGAAGTTGATGCGGGAGAAATTATTTTACAGAAAAAATGCGAAGTTTTACCTACAGATACACCGGAAACATTAAAAGAAAAGGTGCAAGCCTTGGAGAAAAAGTGGTATCCCGAAATAATTCGCCAGCTTGCAAAAGAAAAATAATTTTGATTTTTGGAAATTTTAATATATCTTGTTTTTACGGGCAGATAATCAAATAAAATGAAATATCCAATTCCTTTCGATGAAAGGGAGTTAAAATTAAAAACGATTCAGATGCGAAAGGACATCCTTTTGGCTACGCATTCAGCTGGAAGCGGACATCCGGGTGGGTCACTTTCTGCTACGGAAATTTTAACTGTCCTTTATAACTGCATTTTACGACACGAGCCATCAGAGCCGGAAAACGAAGACAGAGACAGATTTATTCTTTCAAAAGCGCATATAACTCCGGGATATTATTCAATCCTTGCAAGAACGGGATACATTGACCCTGCGGAAATTCCAAACTTTAGAAAATTTGGCAGTTTTCTTCAAGGGCATCCAAAGAAAGATCTCAAGCATGGGATAGAAATAGGAGGAGGATCCTTAGGGCAAAATTTCTCAGTAGCATGCGGACTTGCACTTGGTCTTAAACAAAGAAATAAAACAGCGATGGTCTATGATCTTTCAAGCGAAGGTGAACTTCAAGAAGGATCAATGTGGGAAGCGATAATGGCGGCTCCACATTTCAAATTGAATAATTTGTGCATGATAGTTGATTACAATAATCTTCAAATAGACGGATGTGCATCAGATATAATGGGAGTTGCACCACTCGATAAAAAATTCGAAGCATTCAATTGGAATGTAATAGTTGTAAAAAACGGACACAATCTGAAAGAGGTTTACGACGCATTTAAAAAAGTTGAAGAATTATCTAAAACAACAGAAAAACCAACCGTAATAATAGCAACAACGATAAAAGGATACGGAGTTTCTTACATGGCAAATGTTTGCGGATGGCATGGGAAAGCGCCAAACAAAGAAGAATACGACAAAGGAATACAAGAACTTGATGATCAAATTAATCAGCTAAACAACCAACAATGAGAAATTGGGAAATGAAATTAGTGAGACAAGGATGGGCTGATGCTCTAGTTGAATTAGGAGAAAAAAATCCTAATGTTGCGGTATTTGATGCGGATCTTTCAAAATCTACACTTACAAATTTATTCAAAGATAAGTTTCCGACAAGATCTTTCAATGTCGGAATCGCAGAACAAAACATGGTAAATATGGCTGGAGGATTTTCTCTGATGGGATTTGTTCCATTTTGCGCAACTTATGGAATTTTTATGTCAGGTCGTGCATGGGAGCAGATAAGAAATACGGTATGCATGAATAAGTTGAATGTGAAATTTGGAGGAGCTCACGGAGGGCTTTCTGTAGGGCCGGACGGCGCAAGCCACCAAGCTCTTGAGGAAATAGCGGTAATGAGATGTTTGCCAAACATGACAGTGATTGTACCTGCGGATTACGATGAAGCGAAAAAAGCGACATTAGCGGCGGCGGAAATAGTCGGACCGGTTTATCTCAGATTCGGTCGTGAAAAATTGCCGGTTATTTCTGCTGAAAATGATGAATTCATTGTCGGCAAAGCAAAAATAATACAAGAAGGAACAGATGTAACAATCGTGGCTTGTGGCGCAATGGTTGCGGAAGCTTTGGAGGCGGCGGATACATTGAAAGAACAAGGAGTTTCAGCGGAAATTATAAATTTACACACTATAAAACCAATAGATAAAGAAGCCTTAATCGCAAGCGCAACAAAAACAGGAGCAGTGGTAACGGCTGAAGAACATCAAATAATGGGGGGAATGGGAAGTGCGGTCTCAGAAGTTTTATCTGCGAATTTTGCCGTACCGATGGGATTTGTTGGAGTTAATAATACTTTTGGAGAATCAGGAACTCCTGGAGAGCTAATGAAAAAATACGGATGCAAATCAGTAAATATAGTAGAAAAAGCTCTTGAAGTTTTAAAACGAAAAAAATAAATTATTAAATTTTAAAAATTTTAACCTCAAAACAACAATGAAATTCTCAAAAAGGCTCGCAAATCTAGGAACAGAAGACGCTTTTTCAATTCTGAATGTAGCGAAAAAGTTTGAGCAAGAAGAGCTTACTCCTCAAGGAAAGAGCCTCGTATACATGCAAATTGGAGAACCTGCATTCGATACTCCGGAAAATATTAAACAAGCTGGAATCAAAGCAATTCAAGAGAATAAAACTCACTACACACCAACATCAGGATTGATGGAGGTCAGACAAGCCGTCGCTGATTACTCAACAAAAGGAACAGGAACGCAGTACGAAGCAGCAGATGTAACTATTCATTCAGGCGCTAAACCTGGAGTTTTTTACACACTAAATGCGATTATTGATGAAGGAGATGAAGTAATTATTTTCGATCCGACATGGCCTATTCATTTTTCTCCAGTAAAATATTTTGGAGGAAAACCTGTCTTTATCGAACTTAAAGAAGAGGCAGATTTTCAGCCTAATCTCGAAGAAGTAAAGAACGCTATCACAGACAAAACAGTCTTGATGATCGTAAACAGCCCATCAAATCCAACAGGAGGAATTTTCACAAAAGAAACTCTTGAGGCTCTTGCAAAAATTGCAATTGAACATGATTTATGGGTTATTTCAGACGAAATATATGACAAAATTGTTCACGAAGGAACACATCTTTCTATCACATCAATCCCAGGAATGGCTGAGAGAACAGTACTTGTCAACGGTGCATCAAAGACATTTGCGATGACTGGATGGAGAATGGGATGGACGGTAACAAAAAACAAAGAAATGCGCGCACAGATTGAACAAATCCAATCAAACGATACATCTTCTTCACCAACAATGAATCAATTAGCGGTTATGGAAGCCGTTTCAGGCCCACAAGATGCAATTGAAGAAATGAGAAAAGAATACCTAAGAAAAAGAGATATTCTTGTAGAATTAGTTAATCAAATCCCAGGGTTTTCAGCAAAATCTCCAAAAGGAGCTTTTTATCTTTTCGCTAACGTGAAACCACTTTGCGAAAAATTCCAAATGAATTGTTCTGAGCTTCAAAAGAAAATCATGAGAGAAGCAAATGTTCTTCTACTTCCGGGAACAGGCTTTGGTCCTCATGGAGAAGGCTTTGTTCGCTTCTCATACGTCGGAACGGAAGAAACACTAAGAGAAGGATGCAAGCGAATCAAGGAATGGGCAGAGAAGATAATGGCGTAAAGAACACATTTAAAAGGCCTCCACTAAAAATGGGGGCTTTTTCTTTACCACTTCAGAAAGTACTTGATCGCACTTGCCAAGTGATACCAAGAAATTTTGTTGAATAGGAGCTTGAAAAATGAGCCATCGCTAAGCCGTTTGTGATAATGCATCGCAACAGCGGAAGGATAGTAAACGACCTTGTAACCGGCTTTTCTGGTCTTCCTGCAAAGGTCAAAATCTTCCATGAAAAGGAAATATCTTTCATCAAATCCACCGATTTCATCAAAAACTTTTTTCGGCATAACCATAAAAGCACCGGTGATTAAATCGACTTCCTGCTCTTTGCTATGGTCAAAATCAAACATTATATATTTCTCGTATCTCTTTTTAAATGGCCAAACTTTTCGTAAAAAACTACGTTTTATAAATAGATCAAAAAACCTAAAATCTCGTCTGCATGATTGCTGAACCTCACCGCTGTTATACATCAATTTTGGCCCAACCATGCCAACATTTTTATGTGCATCAAGATAATCCACGAGCTTTTGAAGAGTGTCTTCATCGACAGTAATATCGGTATTTAAAATCAAAATATGTTCGCCAGTCGCAACTTTTGCCGCAAAGTTATGCCCGCTCCCGTAACCAAGATTTTTTCCGGGTTCAACCAGTTTTATTTCTCCGCTTGAAACAGCACTTCTCAAATATTGCAAACTGTCATCGGTTGAAGCGTTATCGCAGAAAATTATTTCAAATTCAAAATCAGTTTTACTCTTTTTCAAGGCCTCAACGCAAAGTCTTGGAAAATATTTTTGATTGTAATTTACTATTGTGACAGAGAGTTTCATAGCCATTTAAATATAAAAATTATTTTATTTTTTTCTTCATTTCGTCACGATTTATCTTACTTATATCTACCTTATTTTCAGTGATTTTTAATGTGACTTCACCTTTTACAAAACTTTTTGCCGGAATGTTTTCAGCAATCACAAGCCCTGCGCCAATAAAAGTATCACTGCCGATTTTTACTCCCGGCATGAAACTATTATTTATTCCGACACGCACATTATCGCCTGTAATAAGTCCAAGTTTGCATTCACCGGTAGGAGTTTTTTTATTGTCTCCTGTTACCGAAATTTCGCCTTCATCAAGCCTTAAATTGCCAGTCACAGTCCCCGCACCAAAAGATACATTATTGCCGATTACGCTATCGCCGATGTAGTTTGAATGAGTCCAAACATCATCACCAAGAAAACTTCTTGCGACTTCTGTCGAAAATCCAATCACGCAATTTTTTCCGATATTACTTTCACGAACCAAAGCATTCGTGGCAATCACACTGCCATCGCCAATATATACAGGTCCGTTTACCGTAGCACCTTCAAGAATTTTCACATTTTCTCCGATAATCACGTCGCCCTTTATGATGGCATTTTTCGAAATCTGTGCACTTTTAGAGGTAGTTTTTTCTGCATTCTCAAACAAAAATTTGAAAACTTTATTCACATGCCAAGGAAACTTTATCGGCTGCCAGAAGCCTTCATATTTCACCGCTTTCATTTTAATCCCATCGTTAATCATATTTCCCAAAGCCACTTCATATAAATCGTCGCTATCACTTTTTGCCTTTTCCAAATATGAAACCAATTTTGCAAAATCTTTATGTATATGCACAACCAAATTTACCAAATTGCTAGGCTCTTTGCCTTTTTCGGGCTTCTCGACAATATTTTTTATGCATCCGTCTTCCGAAATTTCCAAATATCCGCCGGGGAAGTATGTATGAACAACTTTTCCAAGCAAATATCCTTCAGCTTCGCCAGCCTCAAAAGCCGTAAGAACGCTTTCAAATGCGGATTTTTCAACTACATCATTACTGCTGAAAATCAAAACAGGCTCACTTCCAATTTTATCTTTCGCCGCCAAAACAGCACCGCACATTCCGGCATCCAAGTCTTTTTGTTCTATAACAGTAACATCAATCCCTAAGTTTTTACCGCACAATACCAACTTCTCCAAATTGTGCTTCCCTCCAACAATAACCACCTCATCAAGTCCAGCATTTTTAATAAGTTCAAGTTGCCATTCAATCAAAGGTTTGCCAAGAAAATTCAAAAAATTCTTGTCCGTAATTGGCTTCATCCTTTTGCTCCTACCTGCGCCGAGAAGTAATACTTTCATAATTTATAAATACATGTACCGCGATTATACAGCGAAAAGGGGAGTTTTGAAAGGTTTTAGATGGTAAACTAGTAGGCTTCCGATATTAAGCATTATAACGATTGTATAGCCTTTTTCCTCTTTAAAAATTATCCTCAAATCTCCGGTTACAGATATCGACCTTAAATCAGTAAACTTACCTTTCAGTAAATGATTATTCAATGTCTTATCGAATCTATTTAGAATAAACAATTTTATTTTTTTCAGACACTTTCACTTGAAGTTTTAGAGGAAGCTTCCTAAAAGATTTCACAAACTTTTTACTGTAAAAAATCTTCATTTTTTCTTTTTAATCAAATCTTTTAAGTAATCTACTGCCTTGTTCCCTTCAAAAGGTCCTACCAAATCTTTTTTATTTTTAGCCATTTTGTATGCCTCTAAAGTTTCTTTTTCGAATTCCTTTGTAAACCCATTTTCGGTCAAAACCTTGAAAGGCAAGCCTTCTTTTATAATTATTTGCTTAAGATAAATTTTAATAGCTCCGCTCAAATCCATCCCTATTTCCTCAAGGATTTTTTGAGATTGTTTCTTCATTTTTTCATCAATCCGAACTTGAATAGTGCTCATATTATATTGGTTAAGAACACTATCGTTGTAATTACTTTGTACTGACATTGTCAACGTATTAAGGATGCAAACAATCAAAGATCAAATGCACACTAACACATCGACATTAAATTTTTATTAAAAAAAACTAAAATCTTTACTAGGAAATAATAACTTGCATAGATCGGCAAGAGAAAAAATTCCTTAAGTCAAAATCTCCCCCAACTTCCCTTGTTTCACCGCTTCTTTCACCTCCATTGCGATTCTATCGCCATAACTCACGCTCTCGCCATAAAGATAGGTTGTACAAGGCGTAAATCTCGTCCCCGGTGATCCGGGAATTCTCATTGAAACATCAAAAACTACAAATTCTTCCTTTCCTTCGTACGCCGCAATGGCTCCCTGTAGGGCAAAAGCGCCGATGATTCCGGGAGCGACCTCTTCTTTCAAAGTTGCCACAAATTTTTCTCCTGCCTCAAAAGCTTTTTCGAGAATTGATTCTTTTGTCGTACAGGCCACGTGTCCTGTTTCGATCATCGAAGGCGCATATCCATCCTTCAAAAGTTCCATCTGTGTATCTGCATTTAATCTCAAGAATCCATCCAAAGAAGTCTGTCGGCGTAGGTCAGTTCCCATGATTTCAATCTCACCGGTAAGAGTGGAATAGAAGAAATTGAAATTTATTTGTGCACCAATGATGAATTCCTCGATTACGGAATTATCCAAATCTGATTTATTTATTTTTCCTTCATTTATCATTTTTTCACTAACGGTAAAATAAGAATCAGTATTTGTAACTACGAAAAAAGCTCTTTCATATCCCCTTATTGCCTCATTCACTTTTACAATCAATGGTCCACCTTTTTCAGTAACAAAGTGTGCGTCCAACAATTTTTTTGTCTCATCATAACTCAATTTTTCACCACCTTTTCTTATGATTTTCGGCATTCTTATCCCAGCTTTTTCAAGAAGATAATATTGATTTTTCGGCTGATCTCTCTCTTCAAGTTTTACGCCTTCCCTAAGCCCAAAGACCGGCACTTTAAACTTGTTTTCAAAGTCTTTGAAATCCTTAAAATAAACCCAAAAATATCTATTATGTATGAAAATCGTATTAATAGCCCTCAACTTTTCCTGAACATCTTCATTTATAATATCTGAAAATTTATCGACTAAAATAATTTCGTCTATACAACCCTTCCCGTCACGAGTTTTGTAATACTTAGAATATGTCTTGTCTCTGCCGTTTTGGCAAACTGCAACAGTTTTAAATCCATGTTTTTTCGCGCCAGAGCAAACATCAAGTGCGCTGTGTCCGCCAAGAACACCGATTGTTATATTTTTAAGATCATAAGATTTCAAAATTTCCAAAATATCTTTTTGTCCGATCATTGCTGTAAAAATTAAAATATAATTTCAGCTTTCTTATCCAAGAACCTCCGAAAGCCTGTCTTGCTCTATCGCCATTTTAATATCTCTTGCCAGTCTACGTCCAGTGCTCATTGGTTCATTATATTTTAGCCAAGTGTAAGGAGACCCGTTGATGTACGGATTTGTACCGGCTACAATTCTTGCTGAAATTTCAAAAACTGAATAATTAAGTTCAGGATCGATGATACCTTCAAGACAGAACGGCCCGAAAAGCCCTCCTTTAACCAATTTTTTCGAAGCCTCGACTACACGTTGTCCCATCTCGAAAATCTCAGGTAAAAGCGATTCTCTGACCACCAAAGGTACATTTCCGGTGATTGTATAAGTCGTACGGATGTCTACATCAACCTGATCTTTTGCCGCAATTCGCCCGATAGAATCGGCATTTGACTCGTATCTTTTATCAAATCCCATTACCTCAAGTTCGCCTGTAAGGGGGCTATAAAAATAGTGTGTATATACAGGAACTCCGACCACGTATTCTTGTATTGCATATTTGTCATGACCTTCTTTGCCTTTGTAAACCTCATATCTTTCATAAAATTCTTTTGCAGAATTTGCAATAAAATATCCCTTTCCTCCATGTGCTCCATGAAATTTTACGATGACAGGGCAGTCTATTTCTTCAGGTGTTTTGAAAACTTTTGGAAGTTTTATATTGGCACTAAGAAGCCATTGCCTCTCTTTCATCCTGTCCGATTCCCATTCCAAAATAGCTTTTGTTCCATAATGCATAGCCTTGACCTCCATCATTTTGCTAGGGCCGATATAAGCCACAAAAGACCCATGGGGAACGATAATTGCATTTTGCTTTATCAGCTGATCTTCAATAGTAAAATAGTCCTTAAACGAATCAACCATGATAATCTGATCCGCGACTTCGTAGCTTTGATAAGGTTTTCCTTTGCCTTTTTCACAAATACATATTGTCTCAAATCCTTCATCTTTTGCGCCTTTTAAGATTTGCAAAGCGGTGTGGCTTCCAAGTGTCGCTATTTTGTAATCTTTAATGTTTCCCATATACTAAAAAATTTAGGTCTTTTGGTCATCGTACAAGAAATTGGAGAACTTGTCCACAAAATTATTATAAAAAGTGTCGTTACAAATCCAACAACACTTTTTCACAACAAAATCTTGTAAATAAAATTTAATTTTGCTAATAAATAATATTGACCGCGCACTAATAACGCGCTACACTAATAACGTACTACGTTAATATGATTAAGAGTTTCAAAGACAAGGAGGCGGAGAAAATATTCAACAGAGAAATGTCTCGAAAACTACCTCCGGAAATTCAAAGGATCTCAATGAGAAAGGTATGGATGATAGATGCGGCTATGTCGATAAATGACCTACGTATCCCGCCGTCAAATCATCTGGAACAGTTGAAAGGGGACAGGAAAGGCCAATATAGTGTAAGAATAAATGACAAATGGAGAATTTGCTTCGAGTGGAAAAACGGAGAAGCACATGAAGTAGAAATAACAAATTATCACAAATAAACAATGACTAAAAAAATATCACCAATTACTCCCGGAGAAATTCTAATGGAAGAATTCATGAAACCTTTCGGTCTTTCTCAATACAAAATTGCAAAAGACATCGGAGTTTCGGCGAGAAGAATAAATGAAATAGTGCACGGAGAAAGGGTTATCTCTGCTGATACGGCACTTCGCTTTAGTAAATATTTTACAACTTCGGCACAATTTTGGCTAAACCTTCAATCTCATTATAACCTCGAGATCGAATCAGAAAAATTATCAAAAAAGCTGAATTTTGAAATAAAACCATTGGACACTTCAAGGTTAGTTTTAGCTTAGTATTCAAAGCGGACTTTTAATATTTTGAATACTCGACACAGAAACCTGAGTATATCTCTGCGTGGTGCGTATGTTTTGATGCCCCAAAAGAGTTTGTATATAGCGGATATCGGTGCCGTTTTCGAGCAGGTGGGTGGCAAAACTATGGCGAAGACTGTGAAAAGTCGCATCACAGAAAACGCCTGTCTTTAAAAGTGCATTGCTAAAGATTTTTTGTGCAGTGCGAGTGGTAAGCCGTCCACATCTATTGCTAACGAAAACATAATCATTAAAATCACGTCCCAAAATAAAATCAGAAAGATCAGTTTTTAACTTCTCAGGCAAAATAGTGATTCTGCTTTTGCCGCCTTTTGATTCACGGACATAAATGATATTTTCTTCAAAATTCAAATCTTTAATCTTGAGTTTGATGGCTTCACTAACACGAAATCCAGCTCCATAAGAAAGAGAGATAAGAAGCCTGTGTCTTTTATTTTGAATTGAGTCTATTAATTTTAAAATATTATTTTTTGAGATAACGACAGGCAACTTCATAGATCTTTTAGAACATTTTATCCGTACAGGAAAAGGATTTCCCGCAATATTTCTATAGAAAAATTTTATAGAATTAAGAGCAAGATTTACGGTTTGTGGAGAATATTTTAGGTCATGTTTCTCAAGAAGAAAATCTTTGATTGCTTCAATATCAGGTTTTTTATTGTTATTTTTCACAAAAAACAAATAATCTTTAAGGTACAACAAGTAACTTTTGATGGTTTTTGGACTATAATTCCTCAATTTCAATTCCCGCTCTGTTTCTCTCACGCAAAAATCGATACTATCAAACTTTGCGATTTGCAAACCTCTAAAAGGTATTTTAAACATTTGATTTTATTAAATACACGAGCTACCATAACAGCATAGGATTAAATTTTTATTAAAAAATCCTAAAATATTTCTAAAAAGTTCGTATAAGAACCAGTT
>Ga0065182_1000070_pt1 | contig 39948 bp, 51 predicted proteins | sample CryGey02umfilter_2_FD_59208 | JGI IMG/M metagenome (GOLD analysis project Ga0065182, IMG submission 59208) | Groundwater microbial communities from aquifer in Utah, USA - Crystal Geyser 4/10/14 0.2 um filter (version 2) (version 2) | ecosystem: Environmental > Aquatic > Deep subsurface >...
AGAAAAATGTAGGATTGATGATTACACCATTGATTTATTAGGGTTAAGGCCAAAGGTAAAGAATGATTATCTAGCGAGAGATAAATGGGATAATTATGTTAACCAGATTTTGAATTTGCAGAAAGAAGTTACTATTGGGATAACCGGAAAGTATACTTCTTTAAGAGATTCTTATGCCTCAATTATCAAGGCCCTAGAACATGCCGGAACAAATTTAGGAGTTAAAGTTAATCTGAAATGGGTTGATACAACCGATCTAGATTATGGGAAAACTAAAGAAGAATTATCGGATGTTCATGGTATAATCGTTCCAGGAGCTTTCGGATCTCGAGGTTCTGAAGGAAAGATTAATTGTATTCAATTTGCTAGAGAGAATAAGATGCCTTATTTAGGATTATGTTATGGTTTTCAAATGGCTGTGATTGAATATGCAAGAAATGTTTGTGGTCTTGATGGTAGCAATAGTACGGAAATTGAAGCGAATTGTTGCCATCCTGTTATTGACATTTTACCTGAACAAAAAGCAATTTCTGGTTTGGGAGGAAATATGCGTTTAGGTGGTCATGATGTAGAGATAAAGCAAAATACTACTGCAGAAAGTTTGTATAACTCTCCTTTGATCAGAGAAAGATTTAGGCATAGGTGGGAATGTAACCCAGATTATCTAAAAATGTTAGAAGAAAAAGGATTAATCTTTTCTGGAAAAGCTCCTGGCAGAGAAATAATGCAGATACTGGAATTATCAAAAGAGACGCACCCTTTTTTTGTAGGAACACAATTTCATCCAGAATATGTCTCCAAACCTTTAACTCCACATCCCTTATACCTTGGATTTTTGAATGCGGTGTTAAATCAAAAAAATTAAATTTCAGAAATCAAACAAGAGACCGATGTTCCTTTTGTAGGGCGTGAGCAAAGGCAATTTGATGAGATTTCAGTTTTTGTAAAGTAGTGTTATGTTTTTTTATTATTTTTTGGATTTCTTCAGTAGTCTTTCCATGTTTACAACGATGCTTGTAACGATCTTCTTCAGTTTTAGATTTATTATGTTTTTCAACATGCTTTTGAGCTTTATTTGTTAAGTTACGAAGTTCTTTGTTTAAACTTAACAACTCTTTAGAATGCACATACAAATATGCAGCTTCATTTGCTAAAGTCATTATCATCACCTTTTTTTATTTTTTAGTTTTGTTTCAAATAAGATTTTTCTGCAAGTTGTAGATTTTCCAATATGGCAGATGGCAATTCTATCCGCAATAAACTCTTGTTTTATTAATACAGTGTTAATTTCTTTACAACGGATAGTTATATGTGGGACATAATTTTTAAAACTATCATTTTTTTTGTAAGTGTTAACATAATTTGGTTCGGTTTCTTGATTATACATATCCTCTTTTGTTGCATCATGAGTAAAGTAATTTTTTAATGAGCTCATTAGTTGTTTATGTAGATAGTGTAACTGTCCACCAACTTTTATGGCATAGGATTTAATGCCATCTTCTCCAACTACAAAATAATAATCTATTAATTCTAATTTTACAGGTGAAATACTTTTGGTGATGGATGTGACTATTTCTGTTACTTGAACAAATTTACTCTCATCAACAATGCCCATAGCTAAAGAAATATGGGGTAGGAAATCATTTTTGTTTAATTCTCCTTTAGCATTTCCTTTAATCGCTTCTGATTGGTTAATCTTAATAATTTGATCCATAACTTTTTCAGGAGGAAGAACAACAATATCTATAGCGATCCTACTCATTTTATCATTTCTTTACAATGATCATACAATGGTCTTTTTCGAATGGATCTAAGAATCTGTAATCAATTACCGTAAATATTTTCTCTAATTCTTGTCTAATCTTGACAAAAATATCTTTTGGTTTTTTAGAAATATCTATGCTTCTGGCTTTTATTGCTAACAAACCATAACCTCCTTTTTTAAGAAAGAGATTACAATTCTTAATAAAAATCTCTGATTGATTTTTTTGAGCAATATCCTGATAAACAATATCTGCTTGGCAGACCTTATCAGTATATTGGTCGGGATGATTTGCATCTGCTAAGATGGGGACAATATTTTGTCGTAATTCTGATAAAAACACTAGGTCTCGTACAACTCTGGGGGCAGGATCTAAACCAAAAATTAATCCTTCCTTGCCCACAATGTCAGAAACAAATGAGCAAGTGTATCCATGGCTTGCTCCTAAATACAAAACCACATCACCTTTTCTTAAACCGATGTTGGTACACCCTTTAGTAATAGTAGCGGCTAATTTACTTCTAGTAGGATCAAATTCACGATATTCTTCTTTTCCATCTCGAGTAGTTCTTTCTTCAAAATGGGTTTTTCCGGGAAGAATACTTTTGGTGTAAATTCTTTTTCTGTCCTCATAGATCTCAAATAATTTGTGTTCTTTCATTTTACTTTGTAATGTTTTTCAACGTCTAAATAGCTCCAGTTGTTAGTTTGATTCATAGAGTACCCTAATTTTTTAACATATTCTTCAACTAATTCTTCAGTTGGGGCTTCTATTTCTAAAAAGTGAGGAATCCTTTCATCGTTATCAATCTCAAAGTTAACTTTTCCATTAGTATAAGATTCACGGTTCTTTTTTCCCTCATGAGTTATTTGTAATCCTAGATGTTTCATTATTTCAATAGTTGTTTCAAAGTTGTTGGTAGTTACTTCAGTTTCTTCTCTTCTTTTAAACGGAGAATCATCTTTCTTCCCCTTAAAACAGAGTTCAGTCTTTTCGCCCATTTTTCTGATTCTTAAAAAAGAGCCTTCTTTTTTTAATCGCTGGTCTGGAAAATCAAACGCCAGAGCATGGACGACTCCTTCAAATTTCTTTTTAGCTCCCAATTGTAATAACTTAGTTCTAACGGCGTCAACGTCAATATCTAAAATTTTCACTTCTATTTCTTTCATTGGAACTTCTCTTCAATCTCTTTCTTATATTCTGCGGCTTTAAATTCACCTTTAAAGTAATCTAATCTTGCACACAATGACAATTTATCAGCGAGAACCCTAGCAACTTTGCCACGTTCATTTTTTTTGGCTTTTTGTATAAATGGATGTTGAAAGATAACTCCATATTTTGGACTTCTACTGCCACTTTTAATGTGGCGAAATAAGGCTTTCTCTGCTCCCAATAATTGTATTGTTGAAGCTGGCAAAAAAGCTAAATGTTTAAGGCTTTTGCCTAACTCTAATAATTTTGCACCTATTGTTATTCCAGCCAATTCTAATATGTTCGGAGAATATTTTTTCATTACTTTCTCTAAATAATCTTCGTGTTCCTTACGTAAAAAGATTAATTCCCTAACTCTTAAGGCTAATTGTTTCATCTCTTGGACATGTAACTTATCTAAATCAGCACCCATAGTTTCTTCTACACCAACTTCTTTCATTAACTCTTGCCGATTTTTTTCTAAGACTAAATCTACAAATTTTTCTTGATAAATAAACTTGTGTTCAAATTCGGGACAATATAGTGCGTACCATTCTCTTAACCTTTTTATTAACATATTGATAGTACGGTCTAATTCATTAACATTAGATATGGCCTGAACAATTAGTTGGTCTTCAGAAACAGATTCTTTTATTTTTTGTTTAGTTATCTTTAGATTAGCTAAGTAGAATTCTGAGAAATATTCTTTTTTCTTCAATTGTTCTAAAACAATCGGTAACTTGTTCTTAGGGAGTTTATTTAATTCTTCCTTCTTTTTAGCTTTACTAAGGATATTCTTTTCATCTAAAACAAAATCCCCAATGATAGTACTATGTTGATATTTCATTAAAACTCACATTAGCCATAAGGTATATAAAGTTTCTCTTAACCAAAGTGAGGATATGCACATCGAAAAAGTTTTACAAGATATTCAAAAGGATGAAGTTATCCGCTGTCACCATTGTGGTACAGTTATTGAGAAAGAGAATTGGATTTCTGAATGGGATCCCTGTAGTCCGGATAATCACCACTATAAGTCGGCTCATTGTAATTGCGGTAAAAAATTGTGGGTAAGGGTAAATTTCCCTGGTTCTGGGCATGATCGCGTCTTTAAAGAGAATCCCAACCCTATTGAATCTTTAGTTCGAAAAGTGAGAGAAGGAGAAAAATCAATCAAATAAACCGATATCTTTATAAGTAACCCTCATTCCAAAGAGGGAATTACTAAGAAATCATCATCAAACTGCTTCACTTGAGGAAGTAAATGATCATGATTTTGTTGGGCCTGAAAAGGCGACCATCACTGAATCATTTCTATGATGGAAGTCACTTAAAGGCTGTTTAAAGGAGAAAACCAATAATGGGAAATATACACGCCCCTCGAAGAGGCAGTTTACAGTTTTGGCCAAGGAAAAGAGCTAAATCTTCTGTTGCTAGAGTTAGATCTTGGGCTGCAGATAAAAAAGCTAAGCCATTAGGATTCATTGGTTACAAAGTTGGGATGACTCATTTACATGTTGTTGATAATCGTGCGAAATCCTTAACAAAAGGAGAAAAAATATTTATGCCTGTTACGATTGTTGAATGCCCAACAATGTCTGTTATGGGTGTTTCATTCTATAAAAAATCACTATTAGGTTGGAAAAAATTAGGTGCCGTCTTAGCAGAAAAACTTGATAAGACTGTTGGTAAAGCAATCACTATGCCAAAAAAAGTAGCAGCTAAGAAATTAGAAGAATATACTGATTTTGAGGATCTTCGTTTATTAGTCCATTCTAATCCAAAGACCACTTCTGTAGGAGCAAAAAAACCTAAGTTAATTGAGATTGCTTTAGGTGGTTCTAAAGAGGATAAAATTAATTACGCTAAAGCTGTTTTTGGCAAGGATATTAAAATTAATGATGTTTTTGAAAATGGCAATGTTCTTGATGTCCATGGAATCACTAAAGGAAAAGGGTTTCAAGGAACTGTTAAAAGATATGGTGTACCAATTAGACAACATAAAGCTGAAAAAACTAAGCGGGGAATCGGAACATTAGGTTCTTGGACTCCTAAGAGAGTTGAATTTTCTGTTGCTCAACCTGGAAAAATGGGTTATCACTTAAGAACAGAGCATAATAAGCAAGTAATTAGCATCGATAATAATATTGAAGCAATTGCGCCCAAAGGTGGGTTCGCAAGATATGGTGCTGTTAAGAATGATTATGTATTATTAAAAGGTTCAATAACAGGACCAAAGAAAAGGGCAGTTTTGATGACTAATGCCATCAGGATTAATACTAAAATGACTAAAGAAGCGCCACAGGTTGCTCACATCCACAAATAAAAATGAAATTACCAATCTTAGACTTAGAGAAGAAGAAGGCAGGAGAAAAAGATTTACCTAGCCAATTTTCTGAGGCTTATCGTCCAGACTTAATCAAGAGGGCTGTTGAAGCTTTACAAAACTCTGCTCGGCAAGCATATGGTGCAGATCCTAAAGCAGGTATGAGGTCTTCTAGTAGATTAAGTAAAAGAAGAAAGAATTACCGTGGAAGTTATGGGTTTGGAATCAGTCGTGTCAATAGAAAAATCTTATCTAGAAGAGGAACAAGATTCTTTTGGGTTGGAGCATTTTCTCCTCAAACAGTTGGAGGAAGAAGAGCACACGCACCAAAAGCAGAAAAGAATTGGGAAAAGAGTTTAAATCAAAAAGAAAATCAAAAAGCTATTCGTTCTGCAATCGCAGCTACTATTAATAAGTCCTTAGTTGAGTCTAGAGGGCATAGGGTTCCTGCAGAATATCCTTTCATAATCTCTGCTAAATTTGAAGCTCTTACTAAAACTAAAGAACTTGAAAATGTTCTTTTGGCTTTAGGATTTAAAGATGAGTTAGAACGTTCTTTAATCAAGACGATCAGAGCAGGATTAGGAAAATTAAGGGGAAGAAAATACAAAAAGAAGAAAGGAATTTTATTGGTTGTTGGCGGGGATTGTCCTGCATTAAAAGCAGCGAAAAACATTCCTGGAATTGATATCGTTCAGGTTAATGCCCTTAATGTTGAATTACTGGCTCCTGGTGCACATCCGGGTAGAGTAGCAGTTTGGACTGAAAAAGCAATAGAAGTTTTGGGCAAGGAGAATCTTTTCAATCAAAAATAATAATTTAAAAAAAGAATAATTAACAAAATGGCTAAAAAAACAGTTACAAAGGAACAACAGGAAGGTCAAACCCTTGTTGAAGACAATTTTGATCCTTACAAAGTAATTAGGTTTCCTTTGTCTACAGAAAAAAGTATTCGACAAATTGAGTTTGATAATAAATTAGCTTTTGTTGTACATCCAAGATCAACTAAAAGAGACATCAAACGGGCGGTTGAACAATTGTTTAAAGTTAAGGTCATTCAAGTTAATGTACAAAATTTCATCAATGGACAAAAACGAGCTTATGTTAAGTTAAGTGCAGGAAATGTTGCTTCAGACGTAAGTGCGGATTTAGGATTAATTTAGGCTGATACAAAATGGGTAAAAGAATTATACAACAAAGACGGGGAAGAGGAACGATGACTTATCGTTCGCCGGGCTTTCGGTTCAAAGGTAAACCAAAACATTACAATATAGAAACTTCTGGTGTGGTTACCGAGTTAGTTAATTGTCCGGGACATAGTGCTCCATTAATGGAAGTTAATTTCTTGTCTGGAGAGAAAGGGTTGACGATTGCTCCAGAAGGTATCAAAGTGGGAGATGAGATCAGCATTGGTAGTTCCGCTGAAGTTAAGTTAGGAAATGTTCTAAAATTAAAAGACATTCCTGAGGGAACATTAATTCATAATCTAGAAATCAGGCCAGGGGATGGCGGAAAATTAGTACGATCAAGTGGAAGTTTTGCAAAGGTTGTTGCTAAGACTGAAAATTCAGTTAGAATTAAACTTCCTTCAAATAGCGAAAAAATATTTTTGCCAGCTTGTAGGGCAGCAATTGGAATTATTGCTGGTGCAGGTAGGTTAGAACGTCCTTTTTTAAAGGCCGGTACTCGCTTTAAGAAAATGAAAGCGCGAAACAAATTGTATCCAAAAGTGTGTGGTATATCAATGAACGCCGTGGATCATCCATTTGGTGGAAAATGTTCACACATTAAAGGTAGGCCAACCCTATCTCCAAGGAGTGCACCTCCTGGAAGAAAAGTTGGTAAGATCGCACCTAGTCGAACTGGTAAGAGGAAATAAACTGAAAATTTAAGAAAATGGCAAAAGAATTAACCTGGCATGGGAAATCTGAGGAAGAAGCTAAGTCTGTTGACATGAAGACCTTCTTAGATTTGATTCCGTCTAGACAAAGACGATCTCTTAAAAGAGGCTATACTGATGCACAGAAGACATTATTGAAAAGAATCGAAGCTGGTGCAGATAATATCAAAACGCATTGTAGAAATATGATTATCACTCCAAATATGGTCGGAAAAACTTTTAGAGTTTATAATGGTAAAGATTATGTTTTGGTGACGATTACTGTTGAATTCCTAGGTCATTATCTGGGCGAATTTTCACATACTCGTAGGACAGTATCTCATAGTGCTGCAGGTGTTGGAGCTACAAGGTCTAGTAAATCTGTTTCAGCGAGATAAAAAGATAAAGAAATAACAATTATGGATATACAAGAATGGTAACAAAAAAAATAGCAAAGAAAGATCAGGTGGAGAATAAGGACCACATGGCCAGTGCTAAAAGTTTGAACTTAGCTATTTCAACTAAACATGGTGTTGAAATTAGTAGTTTCCTTAGGTTTAAACCTTTGTCCTTTGCTAAATCCTATTTAGAAGAGGTCGCGAATTTAAGAAAAGCAATTCCATTTAACAGATTTAAACGAAATGTTGGACATAAACCAGGAATGGCTGCAGGAAGATTTCCTGAAAAAGCAGCTAAAGAGTTTTTGAAATTGTTAAATTCAGTTGAAGCAAATGCTCAATTTAAGGGATTGAACATTGCGAACTTAAAGATTGTTAAATTATTAGTTAACAAAGCAGCTCTTCCTATGACTGGTAGTCGACATAGAAGAAGCACAAAAAGAACACACATTGAAGTTGAAGTTAAAGAGATGGGTGTTAAAAAGAAAGATTCCAATAAAGAGGCCTCTGCTGCTAAACCAGTTAAGACTAAAATAGAGAAGAAAGAAGCGGAGAAAAAAGAAAACACTACTAAAACTGTTAAGAAAGAGACTCAAAAAGTTAAAGAAGACCAAAAGGAAGAAGTTAAGGAGGCTAAGGAAGAATGATTGAACGCGAATTTGTCGCTCAGAAAACCAAGGAATACTACATTAAGAAATATGTAGAGTCCAAGTTAAACAAAGTTGGTGTTTCTTCAATTAGACTTAAGAAGATCCCTCTTGGTGAAAAGATTATAATTGAGACCAGTAGACCTAGTTTAATTGTAGGGTCAAGAGGTTCAAACATCAAAGAATTGACAAAAGCATTGAAAAAAGAATTTCACTTGGAAAATCCACAAATTGAGATTATTGAGGTAAGAAATATTTTCCTTGATGCTAATATTGTAGCGGACAGAATTGCTAGTTCATTAGAAAGATTTGGAACTGCTAGATTTAAAGGTATTGGACATAAAATTATGGAAAATGTCATGAACTCTGGAGCTTTAGGAGTTGAACTATTTATCTCTGGAAAAATTCCAAGCGCGAGGGCAAAAAACTGGCGTTTTTATCAAGGATATTTAAAGAAGTGTGGAGATATTGCCATTCAAGGTGTAAGAAAAGCACAAACATCCGCTTTGTTGAAAAGTGGAATTGTGGGAATTAAGGTTGCTATAATGCCACCTGATGTAATCTTACCAGATCATATTGAAATATTGGATGAACCAATTCAAGTTGTGGAAGAAGTTGCTGCTGTTGAGAAAGCTGTTGAACAGAAACCAGCAAAAAAGAAATCTGTTCCTAAGAAACGGGTAGCTAAGAAACCAGTAGTCAAGAAAGAAACTGCAAAAGAAGTTGTAAAAGAAGTGGTCTCTGAACCTACAGAAGAAAAACAAGAATCAGCTGAAGAAACAACTTTAAAAGATAAAGATAACACTGAAGATAGTCCAAAAAGTAATGATGAGGTTTCAAAAGAACAATGAAATCTACTAAAGACTTTAGAAATATGGGAAAAGAAGATTTAGCATCTAGGTTAGTAGATCTTAAAAAAGATTTACTTAAGTTGAATGTAGAAGTTAACTCTGGGGCAAATACATCTAATCCCGGTAGGATTGGACAAGTCAAAAAAAACATTGCCCGTATAAACACTCTGTTAAAAGAAAAAAATACGGAGGCAATCTAAATATTAAACAATGGTAGATGTATGTAACCAATGTGGGTTACCAAAAGACCTTTGCGTTTGTGAAACAATCGCACGGGAGCAACAAAAAATCATGGTTTCCATCGAGAAAAGAAAGTTTGGAAAAAAGTATACTGTGATTGCAGGCATAAGTAAAGAAGCTAATGTTGAAGAAATCTTCAAAAAACTGAAGAATAGATTTGCTTGTGGTGGCACGGCTAAAACCGGTCGAGTAGAACTACAGGGTGATCATCAGAAAAGGATTAAAGAAGCGTTAATTGCTTTAGGTTTTTCAGAAGAAACGATTGAATTAGCTTAGGAAGAAATGAAGAAAACAACCATTTATCCTCATGAACTCATTGGGGAAAAAATTGTGATTGTGGCTTCAAAGAATCCATTTAACTTGTCTATCTCAGGACGGGTTGTTGACGAAACAAAATCAACAATTGTTGTTGAGCAGAAAGATACAAAGAAAAGGTTATTCAAAAATAACATTACAATTAAACTTGTTCGTAACGGACAAATCATCAATGGTCAAGAGTTGGCCAAAAGACCAGAAGAAAGGTTAAAAGGAAAATGAAAAAAGAAATAATGGGGATAAAAGCACCCGCTAAAGAATGTACTGATCAGAAATGTCCATTTCATGGGACAATCAATGTAAAGGATGAGCTATTCAATGGTAAGGTGGTTAAAAAGGATATTAACCATTCTGCAACAATTGAATGGACACACTCCACATACATCAGCAAATACGAGCGTTATGAAGTTAAAAAGTCTAGAATGAGAGTACACAATCCTGCATGTGTTGATGCAGAGATCGGTGACGAAGTTATAGTTGCGAGAACTCGCCCGTTAAGTAAAACGATAACACATGTTATCCTAACAATAGTTAATAAAACTCAAATTGAAGAGAAAGGAAGTAAAAAATGAAAGCAGTAAGCAGTAGAGTTACCAGAGGATTACCAGTTCAGGCTATTATTAATAGCTGCGACAATTCTGGAGCAAAAATGTTGAAGATTATTGCGGTAAAGGGCCATAAAACTGTTAAAGGTAGAGTACCTGCAGCAGGAGTTGGTGACTTAGTTTTTGTTTCTGTTAAAAAAGGGAAATTAGAGATGAGAAAAACTGTTGTGCCTGCAGTAATTGTTAGACAAAAGAAAGAATATCGTCGGGCTGATGGAACTCATGTTAAGTTTGAAGATAATGCTGCTGTTGTACTTAAAGATGAAAAAGGAAACCCTAAAGGAACGATTTTCAAGGGACCTATTGCTAAAGAAGCTGCCGAAAGATGGCCAGCTGTTGCTAAAGTAGCAAATATGATTTTATAAAATGGTAAAAGCAAGTTTCGTTAAATCTTGGAACAAAAGTGTTCAACCTAGAAAACAGAGGAAGTATGTATATAATGCTCCTCTTCACGTTAAACAGAAATTAGTTCATGTTCATCTCTCTGCGGAGTTAAGGAAAAAGTATGGGTTACGTAATGCTCAGTTGAAAAAAGGAGACAAAGTTAAAGTTTTACGTGGTCAGTTTAAGAAACAGGATGCTAAGGTAGATCGTGTTGATCTTAAAAGGGAAAGAGTATATTTGGCTGGAATTGATTCAGTTAAGAAAGATGGAACAAAATTACCTCTTTCATTTAGGGCTTCCAACTTAATGATTATTGAACCTTTGTTGACCGATAAAAAAAGGAAACAAAAATTTGAGAAAAAAACACAAAAACCAACTGTGGAGAAAAAGACAGAGGTTAAAAAATGAAAAATCACTTAAAAAGACTCACATCACCTAGAACTTGGGCAATTGATAGAAAAGCTAATACTTTTATCAGTAGACCAAATGCTGGCGCGCATTCATTTGAGAATGGTTTAGCTTTGGGTGTAATCTTGAGAGACTTTTTACATTTAGCTGAAACTTCTTATGAAGTTAAAAAGATGCTTAAAAATAATCAAATCCTTGTGGATGGAAGACAAAGAAAAGACCATAAATTTATCGTTGGTTTATTTGATGTTTTGCAAGTTAAAGAATTAAATAAGATTTATCGTGTAGTATTAACTAGAAAGGGCAAGTTGGCCGTTCAAGAAATTACTGAAGAAGAATCTACCACAAAACCATGTAAAATTGTTGGTAAAAGTGTTATTACTGCTGGAAAAATTCAATATAATTTGTATGATGGTAAAAGTGTAACTAGTGAAGTTAGTGCTAAAGTCGGCGATAGTTTCTTGTTGACTTTACCTGACTTTAAAGTTAAGGAATTGTTACCTTTAACTAAAGGTGCATCTGTTTTCTTAACTAAAGGAAAGCACATTGGTGATTTTGGATCTTTTAAGGAGATCAAGGGCCAAGAAGCTGTATACTTAAAGAATAAAGAAGAGGTTTACACTTCAAAGAAATATTTGTTTGTAGTAGGTAAAGAAAAGCCATCTATAAAACTTAATGAAACTAAATGAAACTAAATAATCAAGGTTGCTAATAAAATGACAGAAAAAACTAACCCTATGAAAAAAATCAGAATTGCTAAGATTACACTAAATATTGGTGCAGGCAAAAACGAAGATTTGTTAAAGAAAGGATTAGTTTTGTTGAAGAAACTTTCTTCACCATTAAAACCGGTTAAAACAATAACTAGTAAACGGATTCCTGGATGGGGATTAAGACCAGGCTTAGCTATTGGTTGTAAGGTTACTGTAAGAAAAAATACTGAAGAATTATTAAAACGGTTATTAGTTGCTAAAGATAATCAATTAGTTCAAAAGTGTTTTGATAACCAGGGGAATTTCTCTTTTGGAATTCCAGAGTATATTGATATTGGTGGTCTGGAATATGATCCGGACTTAAAAATAATTGGGTTAGAAGTTGCCGTAACTTTGGAACGTCCAGGTTACAGAGTAAGTAAAAGAAAAATTGTTCCTCAACCTATTGGTGTTCATCACAAAGTAAGTAAGGAAGAAGCTATTGCTTTTATGAAAGAAAACTTCAAGGTGGAGGTTTATTAAATTAAAAATGACAACTAGCGATCACAAAAAGGCTTTCACACAACTTAACGCTAAACCGGTTAAGAAAGCTAAATACATCAAATTCAATCAACCTAAAGACCGATCCTGCGGATTTGCATTAAACAAATGCAAAAATTGCGGATGCATGCGCGGCCACATTAATAAATATGGGCTTAATTTGTGCAGAAGATGCTTCCGAGACATGGCCATAGGATTAGGGTTTAAGAAATATAGTTAAGGCGAGGTAAAAGCAAATGTTAAATGACCCATTAGCAGCCGCATTGGCTAAAATAATGAACGCAGAACGAGTGGGTAAGAAAGAAGTAGTTGTTAGACCTGCCTCAAAAATGATCAAAAAAATCTTAACTTTGTTAAATGAGCATAGTTACTTAGGAGCTTTCGAAGAAGTAGAGGACGGAAAAGGTGGCCAGCTTAAAGTTAACTTGTTAGGAAATATTAATAAATGTGGGGTAGTAAAACCACGATTCTCTACAAAGAATGGAGAGTTTGAAAAATGGGAAAAGCGATACTTGCCTGCGAAGGATTTTGGTGTATTACTAATATCTACACCACAAGGAATTATGCCTCATAATCAAGCTAAGGAAAAGAAAATAGGAGGAAAACTTTTAGCTTATTGTTACTAAAATGAAAATAGACCTAAGAGAAGAAATTGAACTTCCAAATGGAGTAACTGCAGTAGTAGATCCGATTACTAAAGTAGTTAAGATTAAAGGTTCAAAAGAAGAAATAGACCGAGCTTTCCTCCATCCAAAAGTTAAGATTAATTTAGAGGGTAATAAAATCATCCTTGTTGCAGAAAAAGCAACAAAAAGGGAAAAAACAATGTTAGGTAGTTATTATGCACACATTAATAATATGATTAAAGGTGTACAAGAACCGCATACTTACAAATTAAAAATTTGTTCCGGTCACTTTCCAATGAATGTTGCCGTTAGTGGAACGGAATTTGTGATCAAGAACTTTTTAGGAGAAAGCGTTCCTAGAAAATTTAAGATTGTTCCTGGTGTAGACATAAAAGTCAATGGTACTGAAATAGTAGTAAAGTCTGCAGATAAAGAAAAAGCAGGAATGATGGCTGCTAAAATTGAATTGCTATGTAGAATTACTAATCGCGACATTCGGATTTTCCAAGATGGATGTTATATTACTCACAAAGCTGGTAAAGATATGATTTGAGTCAAGAAAGATGGAAAAAATAACTAAACTTTTAGGATTGAGGAAAAAGATTAAAAAATCTAAACCCACTTTTGTAATCAAAGAATCAAAGTTCTCTGCGAGAATTGAGAAAAAGTGGAGATTTCCTAGAGGTAGACACTCTGGATCCAGGCAATATCACCGAGGTAAATCTATTTTACCGACTACAGGTTATGGTTCTCCTAAGGCTGTTCGTGGATTACATTCTTCTGGAAAAGAAGTGGTTCAAATTGCTAATCCTACAGATTTATTAAAACTAGTTCCAAGTAAACAGATTGCTCACGTAGCAAAAGTTGGTAAGAAGAATATGCTTGAAATTTTGAAAGTAGCTCAAGAAAAGAAAATCAGTTTAACTAATGTTAAAGATGTCAATCAGTCAATTGAAAAAATAAATAGTGCTTATGTTGCTCGTAAAAAAGTTAAAGAAGAGAAAATGAAAGATAAGAGCAAAAAAGACGCTGAAAAAAGGAAAAAGGCTGAAGAAAAGAAGAAAAAAGAAGAAGAAAAAACTGAGAAGAAAAATAGTGACAATCAAGAAAGTGGATCTCATAAAGAAGAGAAGGAAGAACAAAAGAAATCCATCGAAAAAGAATTAATAAAAAAACAATAGTTTAATAATATCAAAATAAAATTAAAATAAAACGTATGAACGGTTAAAAAATGAAAAGTAAAAAACGGTTGGCAGCAAGTATCTTGAAGACTTCACCCAAGAAGATCAAATTTGCAGTTGATGCCTTGGAAGATGTCAAGAAGGCAATCACTCGATCAGATTTACGTGGATTAATTGCAGTTAAAAAAATAGTGAAAAGTAAAAGTAATGAACAGTCCAGAGGTAGGGCTAGAAAGATTGCTAGCCAAAAACGGAAAGGACGTCAGAAAGGGAGAGGAAGTAAGAAAGGTACAAAGAATTCCGTTGTTAGCCGAAAGGAAAAATGGATGACTAGGGTGCGTGTTCAAAGAGATTTCCTTAAAGAGTTAAGAGATAAGAAATTAGTTACCAGTAAAAATTATCAAATGTTGTACAATAAAGTCAAAGGTGGTTATTTCAGGAATAAAAGGCACATTAAATTGTACTTAACTGAATATCGTCTTGTCGAAGATAAAAAAGAAAAAAAATAAACTAAAGAATATAACTAAGATTCACATAAAATATGGCAACAAAAAAACCACAAACTGTCCAGTACAGAAGGAAAAGAGAGGGCAAAACTAGTTATCAGAAGAGAATGAAACTTCTTATGTCTGGTCAACCTAGGGTTGTAGTACGCTTAACTAATCAGAAAATAATTGGACAAGTAATTAGTTTTAATGGTAAAGGCGATTTAGTTTTAGCAGGAACAGATTCTTTTGCGCTAAAAAAGTTGGGTTGGAAAGGAAGTTGTAAAAATATTCCTTCTGCTTACTTAACTGGTCTTTTGTTAGGAAAGAAAACGTTAGACCAAAAATGTTCAGAAGCAGTCTTTGATACTGGATTGAGAGGATCTTTTGGTCAAGGAAGAATTGCTGCTTTTTTGAAGGGAGCAATTGATGCTGGATTGAATATTCCATTTGGAAGTGAAGAAATTTTCCCTGCGGAAGAAAGAATTAATGGGGCCCATATTAATGAAAGTTTAAAAAATGATATTAAAATAATCAAGCAAAAGATTATGGGTAAATAGGAATAAAAATGGTTGAACAAATAAAAGTAAAGAAATCTAAGGCCGCTGATGAAGAAGTAGTTAAGGATATTATTGAGGAAGTTCCAGAGATAGTTGATACTTGGAAACCTGCTACCAATTTAGGTCTTAAGGTTAAAAATGGAGAGATCACGGATATTGAGGATATTTTTAATCAAAATCTAAAAATTTTAGAAGTGGGAGTTGTTGATTCTCTTTTACCTAATTTAAGTGAGGAATTATTATTAATTGGTCAAGCCAAAGGTAAGTTTGGTGGTGGACAGAGAAGAATTTTCCGTCAAACTCAAAAGAAGACCAAAGAAGGAAACAAAATTCATTTTTTAACTTGTGCTGTAGTTGGAAACAAAAATGGTTATGTTGGTGTGGCTACAGGAAAAAGTAAAGAAACAGTTCCTGCTAGAGATAAGTCTAAGCGTAGGGCAAGATTAAATTTAATAAGAGTTAGAAGAGGATGTGGAAGCTGGCAATGTAACTGCCAAGAACCCCATTCTATTCCATTTGCTGTAGAAGGAAAATGTGGATCTGCTAAAATTACACTTATTCCCGCCCCTAAAGGTAAAGGATTATGTGTTGAAAAAGAATGTGCAAAAATCTTAGAAATGGCAGGAGTTAAAGATATTTGGAGTAAAACATCTGGTCAGACAAAAACCAAATTAAATTTAGTTAACGCTTTGATGGATGCGTTAAAAAACTTGTCTCAAATAAAGTATCGACCTGAAGATTTAAAAAAGTTAGGTATTTCTGAGGGTAAGTTGAAGGATAGAACTGGCGAGGAAGCGTAAATGGCAAAAGTAACTGAACAAAAGAAAGGAACATCTGAAAGTGTGGCAACAGAAGCAAGTACCAAATTGTTAGCTGTTGTTTTAGTCAGAGGTTTAGTTAAGGTTTCTCAACCAGTAAAGGATACTTTGGCATTATTAAACTTAAATCGAAAAAATCATTGTGTTGTTATCAAAGGTAATCCTGTTAATTTAGGGATGATTAAGAAAGTTAAAGATTATATCACTTGGGGGGAAATTGACGAGAAAACCTATCAGCAGTTAGTTGAGAAAAGAGGAGAAGAGTATCAATCCCGATTAACTGACCGCAAAGAAAAATATAATTATAATACTTTAGAAGTTGCAGGAAAAAAGTATAAGCCTTACTTTAGATTAAATCCTCCTCAAAAAGGATTTGGTAGAAAAGGAATTAAAGTTGCTTTTAAAGCTGGTGGAGCTTTAGGGTATAGAGCAGAAAAGATTAATGATCTAATAATCAGGATGTTATAAAATGGTTGTCAACAAAAGAAAAAAAGTAGTAAAGTATCGTGGTGGTTCCAGTCATGGTGGCGGCGCTAGAAAGAAAAGGCGTGGTGCGGGTTCTCGTGGCGGACGTGGTAATGCAGGTACTGGTAAGAGAGCAGGTCAAAAAAAGGCTGGTATGAAAGATCGAAAATTAGGTCACAAAGGATTTACTAGTAAAACTTTATCCACAAAGGCAATCGGATTAAATCTTTTTACGCTCAAAAATTTAGAGAAGTTTGTAAGTAAAGGTTTAGTAATTAAAGAAAATGATATTTACGTTATTGATTTAGCTAAGTTAGGATATCAGAAATTGTTAGGTACTGGTATTGTTAACCTAAAGCTTAAAATAGTTGTAGATGCATTCTCGCCTAAAGCAGAGGAAAAAATTAAGGCTGCAGGCGGAGAATTAATTTCGGGAAACTCTGGAGTATCAGAGAATTCTGAATAAACGGTTTAACAAAATGTCTTTCCTGGACACGATTATTCAACATTTACCGGAAGTTAGAGGTCCCAAACAAAAAAAGCTACCCTTTAAAGAGAAGCTTAAATGGACCTTAGTAGTTCTAATTATTTTTTTTGTGATGGGGTTGATTCCTTTGTTTGGGTTAGGAGAAAATGCCTTACAACAGTTTGAATTTTTATCAATTATTTTAGGGGCCTCTTTTGGAAGTATTATTTCATTAGGAATTGGTCCTTTAGTTACTGCTTCAATTGTTTTGCAGTTGTTAAGTGGAACGGGTATTCTTAATTTGGACCTAAGTAGTACAGAAGGAAGGCAAAGGTTCCAAGGTTTGCAAAAGATTTTAGGAGTATTTTTTGTTATTTTTGAAGGAGCAATTTATGTATTAATGGGTGGATTGGCTCCATCAGCGTCATTAATTGGGTTACCCTTATATGGACAATTAGAATTTATTTTAATCTTTCAACTAGTTTTAGGAGGAATAATCATTTTGTTCCTAGACGAAGTTGTTAGTAAATGGGGTTTTGGTTCTGGTATTAGTTTGTTTATTGCTGCAGGAGTAGCACAACAAATTTTTATTCGCGCGTTTAATTTTTTACCATCTCCTACTCAACCAGAATTGGCTGCAGGAGCGATTCCCGCGTTATTTCAATCGTTATCTGTAGGAGATATAACCACTGCTGGCTTACAGATTGCAGCGCTAGTTTCTACAATCTTGGTGTTTATGATTTGTGTTTATGGTCAAGCAATGAAAGTTGAAATTCCTCTGTCTTTTGGTAAAGTTAGAGGATACGGAATGAGGTGGCCATTAAACTTCTTTTATACTTCCAACATTCCAGTTATCTTAGTTGCTGCTTTAATGGCTAATATTCAGTTAGTGGCAAGATTATTAGAAAGATGGGGACACCCTTGGTTAGGAACATTCTCTGGAAATTCTCCTATTAGTGGGTTAGTTTACTGGATAAACTCTCCAGATTTATTACAAAACATAATTAGAGGAAGTTTTAGTTTGAGTATGGTTGGTCAAGCGGTAATTTATATCTTGTTAATGATGGGCGGTTCAGTATTATTTAGTATATTTTGGATGCAAACGGCTAACATGGATGCTAGAAGTCAAGCTAAACAAATTCTCAATTCTGGATTACAAATTCCTGGGTTTAGAAGAGACGAAAGAGTTTTAGAAAGAATCTTAAGCAGATATATTTGGCCATTAACAATTGTTGGTGGAGCATCAGTGGGATTACTGGCGGCGGTGGCTGACTTAACTGGTGCATTGTCTAGAGGAACTGGTATCTTATTAGCAGTTATGATTGTTTACAAATTGTATGAAGAGATTGCTAAACAACACATGATGGATATGCATCCTGCTATGCGCAAATTTATGGAATAATTTGTTTATTTACTTTAATTGTTTCAATTGAATAAAGTTTTGATGAAAATCCATAACTTTTATATACCCTTTTCAAATAAAATAAAAAATGGTCTTTTTAGATAAAATTTTTAATCCGGTTTTACAGCCGTTATTGAACATTAGTCCGTTTCTTACATTAGTTGTCTTAGCTTTGATTATTTCCTTGTTGATTACTTTGGTTTACAAATTTTTTACTAACCAAGGAAAAATGAAGGAGATGAAAGAGAAGCAAAAAGATTATCAAAAAAGGATGAAAGAGTTACGTACCAATCCAGAAGAAATGATGAAAGTACAAAAGGAAGCAATGAAAGTTAACATGGAATACATGAAGATGTCTTTCAAACCAACTTTAATTACTATGATTCCGATTTTGTTGATTTTTGGTTGGATGGCAGCACACTTAAGTTATGAGCCATTATTACCTGGCCAGACCTATACTATTACTGCTATGTTTGATGAAAATGTTGTATCTGCAGAGTTAGTAACTAGCGAGAATTTACAACTAATCTCCGAGTCTAATCAAAGTGTTGAAGATCATAAGGTGGCGTGGAGTTTTAAAAGTAAGGTTCAAGGAGAACATACTTTAACGGTGAGGACGGCCAACGATGAATTGGAAAAAACAATTATTATTACTACAGATCAAACCTATCTTGAGCCTACAGAACCGGCAAAACCAAGAGATTTAGAAATCAAACAAGTTGTGGTTAATCACAACAAATTGATGCCTTTAAAAAATGCAGGTATTCCTTGGTTAAGTAGTTGGGGATGGTTAGGTTGGTATATCTTGTTATCGTTAGTGTTTAGTATGAGTTTAAGAAAGGCATTAAAAATCTATTAGTAAATTACAATAACCAAAACAAAATAAATAGGGGGGTGTAAAAATGACTCATTTTGAAAATGAAAATAAAAGTGATTCTAATGAAGATATTCATTCAGAGCATAAGAATGAAGAAGTACACAGAGATGCACATAAAGAACATAGTGAACATAAATCACATAAAGAAAGTCATCCTGTAAAAGGAAAAAAACTTAAATTTGATATGTGGAAAGTTGCTACGGGAGTTTTAGCTTTGATATTGGTTGTGACTTTAATATCAAGTTTTACTAGCGGACCCGATACCATCTCAAAAGAAGAGGCTGGTGTGAATATGGTACAGTTTGTAAACACAAACCTTTTACAAGGACAGGCAGTAGCAAAGTTGGAGTCTGTAACTGAAGAAGGTGGACTTTACAATGTTAAGTTAACTATTTCTGGACAGGAAGTGGATAGTTATGTTACTAAAGATGGAGAAATCTTTTTCCCGCAAGGAATTAAAGTTAATGAATATGGTAATGAAGCTGCTTCATCAGATGCACAACAACAAGCACCCGCAGATGTTCCAAAATCTGATAAACCAGTAGTTGAATTATTTGTCATGTCACATTGTCCATATGGGACACAAGCTGAGAAAGGAATCTTACCAGTGGTTAACTTATTGGGTGATAAAATTGATTTTCAACTAAAGTTTGTTTATTATGCTATGCATGGTAAAACTGAAGTTGATGAACAGATGAGACAAGTTTGTATTAATAACGAGCAAACAGATAAATATAATGATTATTTGGCTTGTTTCTTAGAAGCCGGAGAAGCTAAACCATGTTTAACTTCTGCTGAGATTAATACAGATAAGTTGGATTTATGTGTTACAAAGTTAGATGCACAGTATAAGATTACTGAAAACTTTAATGACAAGTCAACTTGGTTAAGCGGAAATTATCCTTTGTTTAATGTTCACAAAGCCGATAATGAGAAATATGGTGTTGGTGGAAGTCCTACATTAGTAATTAATGGAGAACAAGCAAATTCCGCTAGAAGCCCAGCAGCGTACTTAGCTACAATTTGTGCCGCTTTTAATGACCAACCAAAAGAATGTACTGAATCTACTGGCGTGAGTACTGAAACATATCAACCAGGATTTGGTTACGAAGTTGGGGCGGCTACAGCGGCAAGTTGTGGATAAATAACGTTTTTTTATTTTCTCTTTTTTTATTTGTAATGGGGTTGTATTGTTTCTAATTTAGAAGTTTTAGTAAAAAGATTTATAAATGGGTGGGTGTCTGTTGGTGTATGTCCCTTGTGGACAAATCTGTAGGCAACTCAGGTTAGAATGATTTATTCTGAGCTGCTTTACTGTAATAAATAACGAGGAAATAAAAAATGCCTAGGGGAATGTTAAAATCTAGAAGATTAAGAAGAGTTTTTGTTAAGGCACCAGGTGGAAACACTAAGTTGCAATACAAAGAAAGAAAACCGTCTAAAGCCGTTTGTGCACACTGTAAAAAAGTTTTGGCTGGAGTGCCTTATGCAACTTCTGCTGAGATGCGTAACATGCCAAAAACTGCCAAAAGACCACAACGTCCATATGGTGGAGTTTTATGTTCTACCTGTATGAGGAAAGTTTTACAAGAAAAAGCGAGGTCTGAAAAATGAGTTTATATCAAATCGGTCGGATCTGTATGAAACTTGCAGGCAGAGATGCTGGAAAGAAAGGAGTGATTATTGAGATTATTGACAATCAGTTTGTAATCCTTGATGGTGCAACAAGACGTAAAAAAGTTAATGTTAAACATCTTGAGCCAATGGAACAGATTGTTAAGATTAAGGATAAAGCCTCACATCAAGAAGTAAAATCTGTTTTAGAAAAGGTTGGTATTATTGTTACAGATAAAAAAAGTAAGAAACCAGCTCAAAGACAATTTCCTGTTAGAAAGAGCAAAAAAACTGTAATGGTTAAAGAAGGGAAAACTAAGAAGCCAGTAGTTAAGAAAGCAACGGTTAAGAAAGCTGAGGCAAAAGAAACTTCTCTTGAACAAAATCTTGATAGCAAAGCAGAAAAAATAGAATAAACTTTTTTTTATTCTTATTACTTATTTTGTTCTTATTCTTTTTTGATTATTGAGGTTATTAATTCGGGGGATTATTTAATTTGATATTATTATTTTAAAGATTGTTTCTAAATTAATCTCTAATGCTACAGCAGGAACAACTAAACCCCATAGTTCTAACACTTCTGGAGAAATTTCTCCAATCATTCCAATCTTTGTGTTTTGAACGATTATTTCTCCAGCTCTTCCAGAAATAAAACTATTTTGATTGGATTCTTTTATTTTGTACTCTAAACCAAGGGCACTAATCAATGCATCTAAGACTTGTTTGATCTCAGTGTAATCACTTTTATCGTGGCATAACATTATTGCAAGATTATCTTCTTCTTTAACTCCCGTTTCTTCTTTTTTATCAAAGTTAAAGGTTCTTCCCAGCTCGAAGATGTCTTGTGGATATTCGTTATGTTGATTATCCTTTAACACTTTTAATAAACTAGGTAAAATGGAATTTCGTAAATGATTATGTTCTCCTAAGGAGTTTTTCAAAGCAACAACTTTATTTTTACTTTGCATTTTAATGGTAAGATCTTCGTTAGTAATCAAATGATAATTCTTAACTTCTAACAACCGTAATCCAATCAGTATGTCTCTAATCTTGTTTTGTAATTTTTCTAAAGAATTTTCTTCTCCAATGGTTGCTACATTTGGGATGGTTTCTTCAAAATTTTCATAACCATAGGCTATAGCAATATCTTCAGCTAAATCCACTTGGTGCAAAATATCAACTCTATACGCGGGAACTAATACTTCCTCTTTTTCATACCCATAGCCCATCCTTTCTAAAAGATCTTTTACCTCTTTTTCCTTTAAGCTTAATCCCAACAACTTATTAACATACGTAAGATCCAGTTTCATTTTACTAGGAGTCAGATTTGGAGTTACAATTGTTTTATCTGGATAGATGACTTCCAGGGATTCAATTTTTCCTCCCATTTCCGCAAAAATAGTAACTAACATGTTTAATCCAACCTTTTGTGCTTCTAAATCAAACCCGCTAAACTCAATAAAAATATCTTTAGTTTTTTTAGTTACCTTACCAGTCAAGTGAGAATTAATAATTGGAGTTAATGATAAAATCTCCTGATTTGAGTCCATAAATACCGGAAACATTTCTAATCCCTCTAAAAGATGGGCATAATCTCGACCTTTTGGATGTTTGCTTAATATTTGCAGTCCATCCATAATTATTTCTGATTCCAATGGTCGAAATTTTATCTCCTTTGATTTCATTGCCTTAAAATATATTGGCATCTTAATGTTTTCTAATGGATAAATACCAATTGCAGCTTTTTTTCGATTACGACAGAAAGTGGTGTGCAGTTTTTCTTGGACTTGTACTATTTCTCTAATCTTTTCATCATCAAATTTTAATCCTCGGATAATGGCACAAACAGTGTATGGTCGAATGTTTTTTATGTTTTTATCAACATAAACTTTTAACCCCGATTTTTTAACATCATATTTTCTTAACCCGGTTTTTACTCCAATAAAAGAACTGAAGGCTCTAGCAAACCCTTGTTCAGACAATAAGTCTGGCCTATTCGGAAAGATTTCAACTTCTATTTCATTGCCTTCTATTTTTTCTAAATCTGTACCTAACATACTAATACGATCTTTAAGCTGATCTAATGGTAATTTTTTACCTACAAGTTTTTCAAAAACTTCTTTGTTAAGGATTATAGTTGGCATTTTGTGTATTTTTTCTTAATGTTTATTAATAGTTATTAGTATTTATTAATATATTAGAGTCCTACTGGATTCTCAATAAACTCAACTTCTACACCAAACTTTTCTTTTAGTAAAGGCATTAAAGCTTTAACACCCAGGGTTTCAGTTAGGTAATGTCCAGCACAGATAATGTTTAAGTTATTTTCTTTAGCAACTTGTAAATAATTATATTTATTTTCTCCAGTAAGATAAAGGTCTGCACTTAAGCTGACTGCTTGATAAGCCCCATCAGTAAAAGCACCGGAAACAATGGTGACTTTTTTGATTTGTCTTGGCCCATATTCAAAGCAGGTTAAATTCATGCCTGCTTCCTTTAACTTTTCTTTAATCTGTTCTAATTCTACTTCCGTTTGGCCATAAAATCCGATTGTTTTATCTCCATAAAAACCAAACGATTTAATATCCTTTAAATTTAGCAAGTTAGCTAAAATAATATTGTTCCCATATTTATCATGGCGATCTAAAGGTAGATGGGCAGCATAAAGTGCAAGATTGTTATCAATCAAACATTTTATTCTTTTGTAGGTATTTCCTTTTATATATTTGATGCCTTCCCAAATCAATCCATGATGAACAATTAACATTTGACATCCTGCTAAGGCAGATTTTTGGAAAGTTTCCAAGCAAGCATCTACGGTAAAACCAATCTTTTTGACATCTCCCGTATTTTCTACTTGTAAACCATTGCAAGATTTATCTTCAATACTATTGATTTCAATTTCTTTGTTCAAAAATTCAGTAATTTCTTTTGCAGTTGCCATTTTTGATGTATTGTTTTAATATGGTTTAATCTTTGATAATGTATTTTTATTTGATCCATGCTTTCATTTCTTTAATCTGTTTAAGATCATTTTTGTATAAATCTCTAATGTCAGTTATTTTCCAATATTCAGCAATTATTCTGGCCATACCTTGTCCCCAAGCCAAAACAGGACATTCAAAACCCAATAACGGTTTAACTACCTCTGGACGGAAGATTCCTGCTCCTCCTAATTCCACCCATTGTTTTTTGATTGGATGATAAACATCCACTTCCACGCTTGGTTCAGTATAAGGGAAATGTGCTGGTCGCATCCTTACATTTGGATATCCCATTTTCTTGTAAAATTCTCTTAAATATCCTTTCAAATGTTTCATATTGGCATTGGGGTCAATTACAATACCCTCCACTTGGTAAAATTCAAATAAATGTTTCCAATCTAATGATTCATTACGGAAAACTTTATTTACAGAAAAAAACTTTGCTGGTAAGTCTTCTTTTTTTAAATTTGAAATTGTTTGTGCAGATAATACTGTAGTATGTGTACGGAGAAGAACTTTTTCAGTTTCTTCTTTTGAGAAGGTATATTGCCATCCCTTACTTCCTGTATTGGCACCATTTTCATGAACGGCTTTAACTTTTTCCCAGAATTTTGGTAATTTAGCTTTTCCCTCTAAATAAAAAGTATCTTGCATTTCTCTTGCTGGATGGTCTTGAGGAACAAACAAGGCATCTAAATCCCAGAATGCTGATTGCACGTAATTACCTGACATCTCTTTAAAACCAAGTTCTAACCAAATTCTTTTAATATATTCTACAGCTTCATTAACAAAATGTTTCTTGCCCCTATACACCTTAGGTACGTTTATTTCAACATCATAAGCACGGAAGTTTTTACCTTTCCAACTTCCTGTTTTGAGCATCCCCATGGTTAAACGATTGATAACTTCGCCATCAATTTTTGTAGAAGCCAGTTTTTTTCCTAGTTCTGTTAAGGTTACAGTGGTGGTCTTTTTTTCTTCAATTTTTAGAAGACCTTTTCTTTTCTTTAATTCATCAAAGGCAAATTTATCTATATCTTGGATTAAGTCAAAATCTAAAGGGAAATCTTTAGTTAGAAATTTTTCTTCGAAAGATCCGTCCTTTAATAGTTTTTTACCTTGTGGTCCTAATTTCAACATTAAATCTTTACCTTTATCAATTTCAATGGCAACCTTTCTTCGTAGAATTCCAATACAAGCATTTAATTCTTCAGTACTTAATCTAGTTTTTTTAGCAATCTCACCTAAACTTTGAAACTCTTCGGTTAATGATTGTAATAATCGTTTTTCAGGTAATCCTTCTTTTTTATACTTAATTCCGTTTTCTTCTAAATCTACAATCTTTTTTTTGTCAACATTAATCTTTAGAACATTTTTATTTTCTAACCACTGCAATGCCCGCATAACTTCAATTTCTTGCAAATTTGATAATTTAGCAATAGCAGAAATCTCTTTTTCTTTTAGCAAAACCGGTAGAACTGATCGTTCTAATGGGTGAAGTTTAGAGATGATTGATTCCATTTTTAGTATTTGTATTGATGTTAAATTGATGGCTATTGTCTAATTATTATTTGATTTAAGTATATTTTTTATTCAATCTTTATTCATTTATAAAGTTAACTTGACAACTTATCATCTGTTGGAATTAAGTACAATATTTGAATATCATTCAATTTGTTAGAAATAAAATAAAAATAAATTAATAAAAAGATTATTTAACGTTCCAAGCGTGAGTAAACATTTGGTCCATTGCTGTGGTAAAATAAGGTGTTTTTACCCAAACTCCAAGGTCATAAGATGGATGAACTTCTTTATCATTCATCATCATAAAAACTAAATCTCGACCATCAATAGTAACAAACCTAGAGTTTACTTTGTCATTATGTTTTACTTCAGCAAAGTTCTTAAGACTATCAACTACATGCTTGTTATCTTTGGTTATTGGTGTAGCAATCCTTACTTTTACTCCTCTTCTTTTAGCTTTTTCCAATGAACCTTTTAACCCTTCAACTTTTCTAATAAATCCACTATCGGAAGTCATAATATTAACACTTTTCTTTGCGTCTTTGATCAATAAATCCAGGTGGTTATAAATATTATTTCTTCCTCTTAAACAGCCGCTTAATTCAGAAGGATCGACTAAACTGATTCCGTTATTATGCAAACTTTCTAACTCAGTTAATAGTGGAGATCCTTTAATTGTTTCTAATCTTTTGACTTTTTCTTGAGCTTCAACATTCATGTTTTTCTTAACTCTGTCAACAACTTCTGCAGGAGGGATGGCTATATACTTTATAGGTTTGCCCAATTTCATAACGACAAAACCTTTTTTCTCTAAGGACTCTAAAACATCATAACTCCTTGATCGTGGAACATCAGCAATATCTGAAAGTTCTCCTGCGGTAGAAACCCCTCTGCTTAAGAGAGACGTCCAAAGCTTAACCTCATATAAATTAAGGTCAAAATAACGCCGTAGCTTGCTTAATAATTCTTCTTTTACAATCATTTTCCTCAAAACCCCTCCTTTTTTTCGCAAAAATAATTTTTTGTTACTTGATTATCATTAAACTTAACTACTATTAAAAGGTTGTGGTTTTACAAAATATAGAAGGACTATTCTGAAAGAGTAAAACATTGAAGTTGGTAAATTGTTAGTTGATTCATTTGGTTATTGGATTGGTTTGTTATGTTTAATGCCACTCTAATTTATATCTTAAAATTGCGGCAATTCCTCCGAGCCCCATCAACTTTCTGCCACTTTCATGTTCGGATGAGATAATATGAATTTCTCCCTTTAGTGTATCTATCTGTTTTAAATATAAATCCAATTCCGTGTATTCATTACTGGCTCTCCTGCGTTGAATGTAATCATCAGTAACAAGAAGTTTACTTACTGCTCCTGCATCAATGGCATTTTTAACTTCATTCCACCCATATGCTGCTAATCTATTCTGACTAATTTCACTTAAAAGTTCTTCAACTATTTTGTTTTCTTTTCTGGTTCTAGATGATTTCAAGGTTAATTCTAGTTCTGGTTTTTTTAGAATTTCAAACAAAGAACTTTCACTAACGTCAGAACAATTTGCTAAAATGATTTTCTTTTTTAAATCGGGCTGATTAATTTTTTTGAATAGATCTTCTTTGTAAAAGGCTGGCGAAGCCAGTATAATCGCTTCTGGAGAATATCTTCCAGAATATACATCCAGGGCCTTGATGATTTCCTGCTGAAAATCCTGTTTAACCTCAACGGTTTTTACTTTCTTGGGCACGTCTCCTTTAAGTTGCAGTAACACCTCATAACCAAAACTTTTAGTAAGGGCAAAAAGTGCTTCTTCTCGATCAAAAATACAAAGTAAATAATTATATTTTTTTTGAGCTGATTCCTCTAATTTTTGTTTTTGATACTCTAACCATTGAACCTTCTCTAAGATAAACTCGCTGTTTTGTTCTAAAGGAATTGCTTGGAAACTATCTTTTGGTAATTCTTCAGGACCTTCTCTAATTCTTCCATTTACCCGTAAAACTTCGTTGCTATAATCAATCGTTTCTGCTTCTATTTTTAAGACGTAAACCTTCTTAGCAACTTTGGCATTTTCACCTTCACCAATTTTTATCTTTCTAGTGGTTTTGCCTTTAACAAAATCTCCCGGATCGATTAAATGGCTTAAATACCATAGATCTTCAGGATCAGTAATTCTTAGTTTAACAAACCCTTTTTTAAAATCAGCTTGAACAATGTCCATACCTCTTTGAAAGATTGATGATTATAAAAAGGTTTAGTCTTTAAAAAGGTCTAGTTTTTATCGACCAGTTAAAAATAGAATACTTTAAATATAAAAAGATTTTATATCTAAGTTATGGCAACTGAAAATAAAAGAGGACAAGCTGCGATGGGTGCAGCAGTTTTGTTGGCAATAATAATGGGCTTAATTGTGATGTTTATAATCTTAATTCCTCCACAAGATCGAGCTGAACTTTTGGATGAACCGTATTCTAGTTCTAGTACGACTGGTGGAGCTAAGGAGTTAAGTAAAGCCACTGTTTCTGTTAACTTGATGCAGGAATCTCCTGGTAGAATAGATTATTTATCACAAAATCAAATTGAACATCCTCTTCCGGTAATTAACATTTATACCAAAACAGAGTCAAAGGTTTTAGCAGAAAAAAATGTTGCCTACGCTAAAAAAGGATCTTTCTCTGAAGAGATAGCCACATTTAGTTTTGATGTTCCCGATTTAAAACATTCTGCCAATTTTTTACTGACATTTAAGGTAGAGAACGCAGATGGTCCTTTAAGGATGTTCTTAAACGGAGATGAAGTATTTAATTCAGAGATCACAACCGGAGATTCTTTAACTATAACCTTGCCTGCAAACAAAGTCAAAGAAACAAATGAATTAAGTATTGCAGCTACATCTCCTGGTCTTGCTTTTTGGGCAACTAATGAGATTAATATAAACAATATGAAAGTTGTTGCTGAAGTGACTAGTACTGAAGCACAATCTTCTAAAAATATCTTTTTAATTTCTGAAGTTGAAAAGAAAAATCTGGAAAAATTAGTTTTGCAATTTAAACCAGATTGTATATTTGAGGAAGTGGGAAAATTGTATGTTACAATTAATGGTGAAGAAATTTATTCTGGAGTCCCAGATTGTGATCTTACAATGGTGCCAATTGAATTTTCTCCTAACATGATTCATCAGGGAGAGAATTCTTTAGTATTTAGGACTGAGAAAGGTAATTATGTGTTATCTCATGTTGTTATAAAATCTAATTTAAAGGAAATTGATTATCCAACATATTATTTTGATTTGTCTAACGAACAGTACGATGCTGTTATTGCTGGAAATAATCGGGTAAGGTTAAGTTTGGAGTTTGTTGATGTAGTAACAAGTAAATATGGGACTATTGTGTTTAATGGTCATCAAAAACATTTTGATACAAAAGAAGTGTCCTATGTTATTGATTTAAGTGATGATATAGTTAAAGTTAGTAACTCGGTAAAGATCAAACCAGAAAAGACCATAGAAGTTAGAATGGTTAGGGTTGATTTGGTAAAGTAAGTTAGTTTTTTAATTTTTAAAGATTAAAACTAACGTTTCAAGACTTTAGAATACTTTAGGATAACTGTAATAAAAAAGAGGTGACAATGGGATTATCGGCTATTCTTAGTGCTATTAAGGGAAGTTCTTCTGGTGCTGCAGCTGTCGCTCCTATTGCTAAATCTGTTGCTCCTGGTCTTGTGGGGGCGGCAGGTAGTGTTGGTTCTGTTACTGGAGCTGCAGGAACCGCCGTAAGTGGAGCTGCTTTTGCTGCTGGAGGAGTAGCAGTCAGAGAAACAGTTGGAGCAATGAAAGCTCCCGGAGTTTTGTTGATTATTATTGGTTTTGTTCATTATTTATTACAAATAAATGGTGTGGCTGGGATTACAACTGTTACCGCTTTAATCTTATTTTTCATTGCTGGTTGGGCTCTTTCAGATAAGATGGAAGTTGATCGGTGGGGAGTATTTATTCCAATGCTTGTTTTTCTAGTATGGTATTTCTTTTTTGGTGCAACTAAAGGTGATCTTTACTTTTGGTTATATTTTGGAGGCATCAGTGCATTGTTCTTTTTAGGTCCTGCATTGTTTACGAAAGGACAAAGTGCTAAACCAGAGTTGGGGGGGTTAATACCAGTTTTATTTTTATTCTTAGACTTTGGTTTGATTGCTTTTGCTCAACAGCAATTTGATCTTACTGTTACGGCATTGATGAAGAATTTAATCTTGTATATGCCTTGGTGGTCGTTACTTGGTTTATTGACTCTTCCTGTATCTAAAGGAGAATCTGGTGGAACGATCGTTTCCGTTTTAAGAGTAATTGGAATTGTTTATGTAATTATTATTGTGTTATTAACTTCAGTTCCCGCGGTTGCTTATGAACAAGAAGGTTCTCTCCTAGATTTAAATCAATTCCAACAAGCGCAAGAAAAGTTAAGAGCAGATTTACCTCAAACAGAGAATCCCGCGTTGTCTAATCTCAAATGTATTGCTGCTGGAAGATTTACTGATTTACAGGCCTGCATAAATGAACGCCAACAGATCTCACAAGATAAAGTGACGTGTGTTGCCGCAGGAAACAAAGAAGGAACTTCTTCTTATTCGCAATGCCTTAAAGAGCAACAAGAGATCAGAGTTAAGGGCGGTTTGGTTGCAGGAGTAGATGATCCAAACATAGACAAACCAACAGTGGCTAATTTTGTTGTTAGTCAATACTTCCCTAAAGATATTCCCCACAGTACCGGAGAAGGGTTAGTGTATCCTATTGAATTAAATATTCAAAATCCTCGTGAACAAGAATTTCAAGTAAAGTTATCTTGTAATTTTACTAATAAAAAAAGGAAGCAATCTTTTGAAGGAGAGATTATAACTGGGTCGGATCTTACAATCAAAGGCATGGAGCCCAAGTTATCGGTTTCTTGTAAATCTCCTTCTAATGAAGTTCTTAATGGTACATATGATCTAGTTTATGCTGCTGAATTTATTGGATTAAATTCTGGGTCTACTTTAGAACGGGTTTTTATTGGAGAAAAAACCCTTGATTGGAAAAATGAGTGGACACCAAAGATCAACTCTGCTCATTTTAGTGGAACTGGTAAAACTCATTTATCAAAAGGGGCAAAAGATTTTGCGAGGATCGGATTTGGTTATGGGAATACTTTAGAAAATCCCGTGGTTGAAAGTGGTTGGCAAATTCTAACTGCGAGTATTGAAAATTTAGGTAGTGGAAAAATAACTAAAGTTAATAACTATAAATTTACTGGGTTTGAAGGATATCCTGGAGAATTTATAGGGTGCTTACAGAACACGCCCGTAACACTTCCTGAACAAAAGTATGGCGGGAAATTAATTTATTTACTTACTTGCAATACTGACTCCTTACCTGATAATTTTGCTAATCCAAATGAGGACAAAGGTTATGAAGGACCTATAGAATTTGTGGCACAATTAAATTATGATTATAAGATTGAAGATACTGAATCTATTACAGTGAGGTTACAAGGATGAACGGAAAAAAACACTCGTCAAGTTTATCTTTGCGAGTGCTAGTTTTAGTTTTGTGCGTCTTATTATTGATGGGATGTGGTGGTTCTGGTGGTAATGCGGATGGAAAACAGAACTTTAAGCAAGGTTTTGGTGAGTTAGTGGTTGGTTTTTTACAAAATGCACCTCCACAATCGATTTATCCAGGATCAGATTTTAAAATTATTTTAGAATTAGACAATCAAGCAGCTTATGATCTAACTAACGGAAAAGTTTCCATTATTGGGTTAAATAATAAATATTTTGAAGTCAAGCCGGAGACACAATATTTTGATACTCTTATTGGAAGAAGTCTTTTATCTCCTGTTGGCGAAAAGAAGTTTTTAGAATTTGCTGGAACGTCTGGGCAATTATTTGAAAATGCTAATAGTTATCGGGGGAATTATTTCTTAAAGGTTAACTATGACTCAATCATGGGATTTTCTGATACCCTTTGTATTAATCCTCGGTTGTATGAGGTTTATGATTCTGGGTGTAAGATGTCAGATCAAAAATCTTATTCTGGTCAAGGTGCTCCTTTAGCAGTAACAGATATGCAAGTTATCACTTATCCAATTGGGACCGGAGCAAAATTAGAATTTCGTTTTAAAGTTAGTAATAGAGGACAGGGAGAGTTGGATCATATTTCATTAACTGGCGCTAAGTTAGGTAATGAAGCATTTCAAAAATGTGAGTTTCTAGGTGCATCTTTAGATATTCATAAAGCGTTATTAGACCAGAATAGGCAAGAAGCCACGTTAATATGTGAGAAAATGATTACAGATCAGAATTCTTATGAAACAACTTTATCTTTAGCATTTACATATTCTTATCAATCTATTAAACAATACACCTTAATGTTAGTTAGTCCGAATTATCGGTCTTACTAACTTTTTGGTAAATGTTTAGTAAGACATTTAAATGAGCTTTGCTTTTATTGTTAAATGAACATTACAATTCTTGGTGGGGGTAGTTGGGGTACTGCTTTGGCAATGCATTTAGCAGGAAATAAACATCAAATCAGAATGTGGGAGTTTTTTGAAGAACAAGCTAGAGAAATGCAAGAAGAACGAACCTGCAAGTTATTGCCTATTATTAAACTGTCAAAGAATATCTTTGTTACTTCTAAGATAGAAGAGGCATTAACCAATTCTGAGCTAATTCTGTTAGTTGTTCCTTCTGATAAAGTAGAAGCTACTATTGAAAAAGCTAAAAAGTGGATTAAGGATCAACCAGTAATAATTTGTTCTAAGGGGTTTGCTACTAATGTTCGTTTATTAAGTGATGTTGTCAGTAAGATTGTTTCTGGGCCAGTTTATTGTTTGTATGGACCAACACATGCAGAAGAGGTTTGTAAGGGTATTTTTTCTGGAATTGTTCTTGCTGGACCTGAGGAAAAAGATGAAGAAAAAGATAAACTTAAGAAAATAATTGAAAGTAATAATCTACGAGTAGAGTTAAGTGATGATATTATTGGTGTACAAATCTCTGCAGCATTAAAGAATATCTTAGCTGTTTTTGTAGGTGTTACTGATGGTGCTGGTTTGGGAGATAATACTAAGGCTTATGTTATCACTAAAGGTTTAGAAGAGATTAAGAATGTTGGTTTAGCGTGGGGGGCAAAAGAAGAAACCTTTTATGGTTTGGCTGGTATTGGTGATATTATAGTTACTTGTACAAGTGTACATTCTCGTAACCGACATGTCGGATTAGAAGTTGGAAAGGGCAGGAAGATTCAAGAAGTGTTAAGGGAGATGTCAATGATTGCAGAGGGAGTGATAACACTTAAAGAAGCAGTTAAACTTAAGGACAAATTTAATCTTGATCTGCCTTTGATCACGGCGTTAAATGATGTATTATTTAAAAACAGGTCCGTTAAATCTATTCTAAGATCAATTAGTTGTTAATTTTTTTATGAGAAAACAGAAACCATTTGATCAAATTCTAGGTTGGAGCACCAAAAAATTATATGACTACTTGTATAGTGCCCTAAAAAAAGAAAATGGGCCAACCATTTTTTCTTCAGCAAGGAGAGTAGAACGTCAGTTACACGCTGTTAGAGATTTTGTTGTCGTTGACTCTTTAGCTGACTTGTTAGAATCAACGCGAGATTTTAACCAGGATGTTCATCTTCGCTTGGGAGAAGGATTAACTGGTATTCTAAAAAATTTTTACCCTGAAATTCCTTTTGTAGAAGAGAAGGAAAAGCAAAAGATGAAAACTCTTTGTGGAACATTGAGTTTGTGTGGTCAGTATGATTTTCCTGGGGCCAGAGAAACAATTTGGGGGCTTTTAGAGTCTAACTCTTACCGAGATAGAAATCTTTCTTGGCAAAATGTAAGGGGGTCTGTAATGAAGGCGGCTTATGCAACAACTGATCAAAGAAATAATCCCCAATATTGGCATGACTTTTTTTGTAGTGAACGGGGAGAATTATTTATGGCTACTGCTTTGGAGTTTACTTATCGATTGGACTACTTTTTGGGATTATCAACTGCAAAGAAATTTGTTGACCGTTGGCAGAACGGCGATTTCCGTGATCCGGTTGGCGGTTCTTTGTTGGGAGTTATACTTTTTGACATCATGGAATTCTACCCTGCGAGATACGCTGAATTTGCTACTGAGCTTAAAGAATATTGGGAAGTAAGATTGAGTAGAACTAGGCTAGAAGCGGCATGGCAATCTTTAGGCTCTGCTCAAACAACAACTAATCTACTTGCCGAAGTACCGTTTCCTGGAGGGAGTTTTACTTTTGGCAGTGAGCACTCCCCTAAGAATAAAATGGACTATATTATGTATTGTTATAGAAAAAGAGAAGGCAAACAGTTGCCTTTATTTTGACTTTTTCAAAGCGTCTTCTAGTTTTTGTTCATTAAAACCAACAATAATTTTTCCATCGATGTCAATGACCGGTACAGCCATCTGACCGGACTTCTCGATCATATCATCTCGAGCTTTATCGCTTTCAGAAACGTCATGTTCAATGAACGAAACCTTCTTTTTCTTGAGCCAATCTTTAACTTTTTTACACCAAGGACAAACTGGCGTTGTATAAATTTGTACTTCCATAGTTATTCACCTTCACAATTTAAGAGATATTATGTAGTATTAAGGGATACTTTTATATATAAATTTTTGTTTATTTTATTTATTATGACTAATAAGAATGTTTTAATTATTGCTAACGTTTCTTTGTTTATTATTTGTATCATTTTAATTTTGACGTTGTTTGAAGTTAAAGTTCCTACCACGGGGATGAGTATTGTTGATAAAGAAGAGATGCTTTGTGTAGTTAATTGGAGAGATAATTATAATTCCTGGACAGATATTGATTCTTGTTGTTTGGAAGCAAGAAAACAACTTACTTGTGTTAAAGAACAAGGTTATTACATGGACAAGACAGTTCAATGGCGTTGTCAAACTGGTGAGCTAAGTTATTGGCTAGACAGCAAAGCTTACAACTATTGTAATAAATTGAGTGTGTGGTAAGATGAGGAGTAAAAAGATAAAAAAGAGAAGAGAGAGTAAAAAGTGGACCATTCACGAAAGAACTTTTTTAATTTTAATTATAGTCCTATTGGTTTTAGGCACTCTAAATGTTGCAAAAGCAAGCGGGTGGTTAATTCCAGAACAACCACAATTAGAGATTATTGATAATACCATTAAACTTGATTCTATGACCTTAGAACAAAAGATTGCTCAAATGGTAGTTGTTCATGGTGGTTTGTATAATATGCAGGCATTTAAGGATATGCAGATTGGTGGGGCACATCTTTTTGCTATGGATAGTGAGGGATCTTATAGTGACACAATATCTCAACTTCAATCCGGGTTACAAATCCCCTTTTTCATAACTGTTGATTATGAGGGATGTTTGAATCCATTTGCTAATTTTATTAATGCCACTACTGTTAAAGATATTGATGGTATTGGTCAGGCTTTTGAAAAAGGTAGTATTGATGGAAAACTATTACATGAATTAGGATTTGATATTAATTTTGCTCCGGTTGTAGATTTAGATGATCAGATTTGGGGTTGTCGTAGTTTTACAGGAGATGAAAAGGAAGTCGCAGAGTTAGCAGAAGCGTATATCTTAGGATTACAAAGTAAAGGGATAATTGCCACGGCTAAACATTATCCTGGCAAAACCTTGGTTATTAAAGATCCACATAAAAACATTGTTTCTGCCCAGATTAGTTCAGAGGATATTTATCCATATACTTATCTATTGGGTAAGGATGAAGTTGATTCTGTAATGGTAAGTCATATTATAACTACGGGAGTGGTGGATTCTGGTGGGATTCCTTCAGTAGTTTCTCCGAATTTAATTATGCCCTTAAAGAAAGAATTTTCTGGTTTAGTTATCAGTGATGAAATCAACATGTTAGGATTGAAGAACTTTTATCCTACTTTAGATGAGTTATATGTTGATGTGTTTAAGGCGGGAAATGATCTGGTTCTTAATTTTAATGAAGATCCAAACGAGATTTATCATATGGTCTTAGTGATTAAGACCGCTGTTGAAGAAGGAGAGATACCTGAGGAACAGATTGATGATTCTGTTAGAAGAATTTTGGTGGCTAAAGGGTTTGATGTTGAATAGACCTTAACTTTATCCGTTTGAATTAATATTAATCTCTAACGTTTTGTTGTCAACTGTTACAAAGTCTTCTTGTTTTAGTTTTTTCCAATTGATTCCTATTCCTAGGAGAACTTCTGAAGAAATAATCAACTGGTTTTTTTCTTTTAGAAATTTCATTTGGTAGTAATTTATTTTATCGTTTTTGTTTAGATATACATAAGAGTAATTCTTGTTTGCTAAGACAATATTAGCTTCTGGGTTTTCTTTATACTTGGCTATATTTGTTCTTACTGTCTTATCTATCTGAGGATTTTTATTAATGTCTGTCAATAAAGAGTAAAATAATCTTTCTGAGTCTGTATCCCCTTTAGGTTTGTAATCGTCATTGAATTTTATTGTTTCATTGATCCCCCCATTATGACAAAAAACCCATTCTTTAAACTTAAATGGGTGGCAATTATCTACAGCTATTTTTCCTTGACTTGCTTTTCTGGCATGTAAGATCAATAAGTTGGTTTTAATATCTTTTAATTCAATTATTCTTTTATCTTCAAATATTGGCAAGATTGACCTTATCATTCTCCAATTCTCTGTTTCATCTAAATAAGCAGCACCCCACCCATCTTTGTGTTTGAATGTGCCTTTCTCAAAAATTAAATGTCGTTCATGGGTTTCATTCTGGTCGTTTGCCATCAACAAAAAACTATCAATTATTTTAGAAATATTAAACTCGCCTATCGCTAATAACATCCTACACATCTTGGTTATCCTTCAAACGCCAGATCTAAAAGTGCTTTAGCTGGATTATATGCTTTTCCTTGATACGGAAAGGCCATCCCTCTCAGCCCGGGATCTTCATTTATTTCTATTATCCAAAATGGTCCACTATGTTTAATGTCTGGGGTTATTAAGTCTATCCCCGCATAACTTAACCCGGGAATTGCCAAAAATATTTTTTGAACTACATCCCTAACTGGTAAGTCGATTTCTTCCATTTCAATAGCAATGGAGTCTCCGCCAGTGCTTAAGTTAGAGTTTGATCTGAGATATGTTCTTTCTCCATGTTTTGGCACATAATCAACACCAAATCCTTGACTCGCTAGATTAAACCTGACAACATCATCAATCTTTATTTTACTATATGGGCTAGTTATGGGGAACTCCCCTTTTTCTTGACGATCTTCGTTCTTTTCCTCTACTAAATCCGCAATCGTTTTCTTATCGTCACCTAAAACACTCGCTGGGCGCCTTAAGATTACGCTTATATCCCCGCGAACAGTCGCAAAAATTCTATACTCCTGTCCTTGCACAAACTCTTCAACAATTTGGGGAGATTTTTGCCTCTGGACATCACTCAAAACACCATTTATGTTGTCGCTCGTAACCCCACAATAGACGTTCTGCCCACACTCTCCGTCTGCAGGTTTTATGACTACACTACCAATCTCAGCAACAAACCTCTGAATCCCTTCAGTGTCTTGTGGACTAAAAGCCTTGCCTTTGGGTACAGGAACTTGTCCTCTTTCTAAAAATAATCTTGTTAATCTCTTATCCCTAACAATTGTTGCGGCAAGGTAAGATAGGGTGGTATTGTCAGCATCTCGAAACAACACTTCTTTATCTCCTCTCCTTAAAGACAGAAACTTTTCTTCTAATACTTCAACGCTAATACCCATCGATAGTGCTTGTGCAACTAATATACTCGCATTTAACCCAGAGAGTTTTGAAAAGTCAAAATCAGTTCTAAGATGGTAATCAAGCGACCAGGCGTTGTGTGGTTCCATTTTCTGAAGATTTTCTGATTGCGGATAAATATTCTTTTCTGAGGAATAAATTAGCCAGGGCAGTTTGTTCAGGAGTAAATTTTTCTCCTTCTAAGCCCAAGCTCCTTAAATATTGCATTACTCTGTCTGCAGGATTGTCTGTGGTGACTAAACTCTCTTTGACTGGGTCTAAATACTTTCTGTCTCCTTCCTCGAGACCAGTTTCTGCAAAAGGTAATATGGCTCTAAGATAGTCAACAACTTGTTGGTCTTTCATTCCAAATCTTATTGCTTTCCTTTCCATATCTTTTAAAGTTGAAAAATGAGGTAAAATTATTCTTCCTTCTTCAAACCGGTATTCTCCTGGTCTATTACTTATTTCTACATTAAATCCAGTTTCTGCTGCATGGTCATAGATCCCTTTGTATAAAGCCACTATTCCTAATATTATATCCAAAGGAGCACTATCAAATGTTCTAACTTCCCATGTGCCGTTTTTCCCGATTCCATCTCTTCTTCTTATTGGAGAATACCCCGTATTGTCTAACGTAAATAGTTTGGCGAATTCCTCTTCACTTAGTCCTGATACCTTTAACCAATCATCAAATCTTTTTCTTTGTCTAATTATTTCTTGTGCATCATCCGTTAGATATTCTGGAAGTTCTCCGTGTGATGGGAAATTTCTATAAACAACATTTCGCACTAAATTAACTCTATGACAATTTAATCCATTAGTTCCGTCAAACAATATTGGTGAGGTTGAGGTTGTTGCGTATGAGAGGGGATCAAGTGCGAGCAAGAGGTTGTACTGTCCTGTTTTATTAACTTCCATTTGATCTATATGGGCGTGTACTCCTGAAATAGAATTTAAGGCTTCAGCAAGGGTTGAACCTAATACTCGTTGATAGATCACTTCTCGCGGTTTTACTACATTACTTCTTCCTTGTCCCGCTCCGAATTCGCTAGCTGCAATTGGAACAACCCCATGATCTGCACAGACTTCTTCTAATATTAATAATTGCCTTATTACTTCCGCTTCTAAATCTCTGATTGAAGAAGATGCTCTAGAGTTTACTTCTACTTGACAAAATCTAGTTTCTGCAACCCAAGAACCATCATTTCGTGGGTCTGTTAGTACATTAGTAGCAACGTTTTCTACCTTGCCATCAGAATTCATCAATTCTAATTCTATTTCTAATCCTATCTTTGATTTCATTGTAAATCTAGTCTTGAGTATGTTACTTCTTTAAAGTCAAGACTACGCTCGCCCTCGATAGTCACGAGGCGTGGTATTATAAGAAAGTAGCCATCCGGTATTTTGTATAAAATCCATGCTTTTATAAACAAAGTGGATATTCACAAACTAAATGACAACTAAAACTAAAAATTTGATCTATGAGTTAACCCAGAACTCTCGTATCTCCACAAAGGAATTAGGTAAAAAGTTAAAAGTTAGTCAGCAGGCAGCTAGCTATCTGATCAAGAATTTACATGATAAAAAAGTGATTCTAAGCCCTTCTGTAATCTTAGATTCGGCAAAATTTGGTTATCTACAGGTGTACGTCTATTTTAATTACTTAAATTTTTCAAAGAAGAAAGAAATAATTAATGAATTAAAATCTATTGATTCTGTAGTAATGGTTGAGGAGCTTGAGCAAGGGTATGATTTAGCGGTAATGTTTAGTGTTCCAAACCTTTCTTATTACAACAAACAAGTTAGGGATTTTTTACAACAGTTTAAAAGTTCTTTAAAATTAGCGGAAGTTTATCCGATTGTTGCCAAACACATATACCCCAGAAAATACTTAGCACTTAAGAAACCGCATTCAGAGATAGTGGTTTTTGGAGATAGAGACTTAGAAGAATTAAATAATACGGATCGTCAGGTGTTATCTGCTTTCTGGGAAAATTCTGAACAGAGAGTTATTGATATTCATAAAAAAACAGGTTTAAATCCAAAAACAATTGTCAAAATTAAAAAGAATTTAGAAGAGCGTAAAGTTATTCGAGGGTATACTGCAAATTTTGATATTGGGATTTTAAACATAAAAAAGAAGCATATTTTGATTAGTTCTAGCGATTTACCTTTAGACCAAGATAAAAAATTACTTCATTTTGCCTTTATTCATCCTAACATTGTGGCTTTAACCAGGTTTATTGGTGATTATGATCTTTTGATTGAGGTTGAACAAGAAATAGGTTGTAAAAAAGATGTACTCAAGGATTTAAGGACAGAGTTTCCAATCCAAAGGTATAAAGTAATTGATTGTGGCAATACTTTGTTACGTAAATTTATTCCACATACTGCTTTGTTAGAAGAGTAAAACCAATTTAAACGGAAACCTTTTTAAACAAATCTCCAATTTTAAGTTCAATTCGGGTATCTAGCATATAATCATTATGAGGTTCGCTTAGTAAAATGGCAAAAAAGGATATTAAAAAAACAGCTAAGGTTAAGATTAAAAAGAAATCTTGGCACAAGATAATCTCACCAAAGATTTTTGGTAATAAAGAAATTGGAGAAAGTTATTTACAAAGTACTTCTAGTGCAATCGGTAGAAGACTTAAAGTTAATCTTAAAGATTTGACTTACAACATTAAAGATCAGAATGTTTATATTGCTTTGCAAGTAGATAAGGCTGAGGGTAGTAACCTTAAAACTATTATAGTTGGGTATGAGTTGTCTTCATCTTATGTTAAAAGAGCAGTACGTAAGAATACTGCTAGATTAGACGATTATTTTACTTTCAAAACTAAAGGCGGAAGGGAAGTAATTGTCAAGACTTTGATGATTACTTTATG
>Ga0065182_1000093_pt1 | contig 35915 bp, 30 predicted proteins | sample CryGey02umfilter_2_FD_59208 | JGI IMG/M metagenome (GOLD analysis project Ga0065182, IMG submission 59208) | Groundwater microbial communities from aquifer in Utah, USA - Crystal Geyser 4/10/14 0.2 um filter (version 2) (version 2) | ecosystem: Environmental > Aquatic > Deep subsurface >...
GTATTGTATTTATTTCCCGTTGCTAAAGTTAAAGTTAATTGTTGTATGGTTCCGTTTGGATAAGTAACATTAACTCTAGCAGAAGCAAGATTTGTTTCTGTTATATTGGCAGCAACTTGGATAGTTTGTGAAGCATTGTAGATACTGCTAACGGTTGGTCTTAAATCAACTACAGCCGGATAAGTTGTATCAATTGTAATATCTCTTGTACTAGTGCTGTTGCTATTGCTAGCATTGTCAAAGGCAGTAGCGTTGAAATAATAAACTCCATCTGCCAGATTAGTGTAATTTATATCGTTCGGCGAGGTTAAAGTGGTGGTAGTATTTCTTAATCCTGTAATGTTGTAAAGTCTGATGGAGATGTTAGTTAAATAAGTGTCTGTAGCGGTAACATTGATTAAGATATTGTTTTTAGCCAAAAATGTTCCAGCTGTTTCCGTTGGAGCAACATATTGTATTGCTGGATTAACATTGTCAACATAAAATAATATTCTGTCGGTGCTATTAATATTATTAACGCTATCATTTCCAAAGACAGTAATATTATGTTGTCCTTGTGTTAAAGAAGATTTAATGGTGGTGCAAATTTTGTATGTGCTATTAACAGATGTTTCTGTCATTGTTTCATTAACACCATCAAACTGTAAAGTACAATTTCTTACTGCGGTGTTATCTGTTAAAGTAGCGTTAACCGTAGCAGCAGTAGATGATTGGAAGGAATTATTAGTTGGGGTTGGAGTAACAAAGGTAACTATTGGAAATACAGTATCTGTAATTGTGTAAGTAACATTAAAGAAGAACACATCCGTTGAAAGAGTCTCTGTTGTTCCTCCTCCCGAAGACGCCCTTCTGTTTTCCATCTTTGCTAATGCTTTTGTTCCACCTATTCCAAAGAAACTAGTGCACACAAACGTTTCTCCGATACTAGTAACATCGGTACAAGTTACTCCTGGGTTTGCGGTTGTCCCTGGGCACACTGCCGTTACCAAGGTATAACTTACTCCTCCGTTCGCATCAATAGAAATATCACAAATATCAGGGGTGCTTGGAGTAATCCATCTTTCATAACATAATCTTACTGATGTAATACTTTCACAATCTGTTATTGAGGTATTTGCAGATTGAATTCTTAATCCTGCAAATGCTCCTTTTGTGAAAGTATGAGTTTCAACTAAAGAATTATCGTTTGTTAATAAACTGCCATCATGGGCATCACAGGCAGTGTCCCATGCTCCTTGAACCGAAGAATCTTCAGCAGTACAAGCACTTACAACTTGAGCAAATACTGGATCTTCTGCAGTTAATGTAAAGGCATATTCTTCTCCGGGTGTTAAACCAGAAATGAACAGATTCCATTGCCCGTAACAAGTCTGTGTTTGGAAATCATAATCTTTACATTTGTAAAGATCTCCACCTGCAGAGTTAACTGTAACTAATCCTGTAGTAAAGTTAATTCCTGTTGGATCAATGGCGTAAACCTTCGCCCAAGTTCCCAAATCTGTTGGAGCGGGAATTGTTATTGGCACTTCTTCAAAAGCTAAACTCGCATCTGTTGTTAAATCAACATCAAACAACTGAATTCTTTTGATGAGGCTTTGATTTGGAGTGATATCAATATGATATACTTCTGTCTCTGTGCTAGCTATACTCAAACTACCAGAAACTTGTTTTTTGGAATAAGTTACATTGGCTTCTACAGTTTGTCCTTTACTATTCTTAAGATTGATTTCCTTAATTGGAATGACTATGGTGCTATCAGCAAGCGTTTCATTTAGGAGCAATTCAATTGGTTCTTCCAGCGTAACATCTGTTGATATTAAACTTGCTTGCCATTGTCCAGTTCCAGAATAATTGGCTGTAATTGTATAAATGCCTGAAGACCATGAAGAAGTATTCAGATTAATTTCTGCTTTACCATCTTCATTTGTTATTTCTGAACCAATTTTTTTATCAGCATAAAAGTCAATCTTCTGTCCAACAAGTGGAGTATCATTTTCATCTGTAAGATAAGCTTGAATGTTAATAACTTCTCCAATTACTGCTGAAACTTTATTTATCAGTATACTTAATAATGTGGTAATTAAACTTGGTTCTTCTATTGGCGCTTCAACCGTTTCATTAATTACCTCTTCTATTGGCAAGAGATTTATGGTTTCGTTATTAGGCACTTCCGGAATGGTTATATTTTCTTCAACAACTGGTTCTGTCATCGGGTCCATAATTGGTTGAATTCTAATTACATTTCCAGTAATATCATTCTCTGAATTATTACTAGAAAGATTTTCTAAAGAAATATTCTGGCTACTATTTTCTGCAAGGACAAAGAATAGGCAAAAGACTATCATCAGTAATAATACTCTGATGCTGATTCTTGCGTTTTTGTTCATCCTATTCCTCTTTTTTTTAATTTTAAATTGCAAAAAAATTTTGTTTATTCTAGTTTTATTTTACAATAAACCAGGCTGTCGATTTTCCAATAGTGAAGCAAGAGAATTTTTTCTGTAACTGTAGCTTTAAGCAATACCTGTCAGCAGTGTGCCAAGCAATCTTTAGTTTTTCAGAAATTTCTCTCGTGGAGACTGGTCTAGGTGCTTGATCCCCAACGTACTTCAAAATGACTTTATCCAACCCTTTTTTTGTCATGCAATTGTTTTTTGCTAATCGTTTTAGTTTTATAAATGTTTGTATTTTAGTTATTAATACTGCTTACTTACTTTACTTACCTATTTTAATTACCTTAATTAGTTACTTATATTCGCATTTTTATTCGGGAAAATGCGTTTTTTTAACTATTCTTAACCAAATCTCAAATCAAATTAAAATTTATTCTTTGCTACAAAAAACAAAAGATTTTTAAGAGAATGAATCTTTCTTATCTTTATGAAAAAAGAGGTAGGTAGTAAAGGAACTAGTTCTGGTGCTCTAAAATACTTTAAATCTGCAACAAAAGACGAATTACAAAAAGAAAAAGCTTTTGTTCATATGAAGAAAATGGAGGATAAGTTGCGCTATTATAAACAGATGGTAATAGATTCTAATAATGCTATTATCATCCAAGATTTTAAGGGCACTATTAAAGCTTGGAGTCCTGGAGCTACAAAACTATATCACTTTACTGAAAAAGAGATGCTTGGAAAAAACATTACCAAACTAATCTCTCCTAAAGATCGAGCCAGAGCAAGAAGAAATATCTCTGATATCAGAAAAGGAAAACCTACTTTTAGCATTGGCCAGACTAGAATCAGTAAAGACAAACAAGAGGTTTTTGTTAACATAACTTATTCTCCAATTTTTGAGAAGGAAGAGATTATTGATGTTGCTACAACCGAAGAAGATACCAGTAAGCTAAAGAAATCGTTGGAAAAGTATATCCAACTCTTTGATAATATGAACGAAGGTGTCGTTATATATTCTGTTAAGAATGGTGGCAAGGATATAATCATTATGGATATGAACAAAGCTGCTGAAAAATTAGAGAAAGTAGTGAAGAATGATATCATCGGAAAAAAAGTTGAAGCTGTTTTTAATGGAGTAAAAGATTTTGGTTTATATTCTTTGTTTAAGAAAGTTTGGAAAACTGGAAAACCTGCGACTCTGCTTAATTCTTTTTATAAGGATAAGCATCGCCAAGGTTGGAGAGAAAATTTTGTTTACAAATTGCCTTCCGGAGAGATTGTTGCCATTTATTCTGATGTCACAGAAAAAAAGAATGTCGAGAATAATTTGAAAAAATCATATGACTTGATCTTTGCAATCACCAGTCAGTCTCAAGACTCCATCTTTTCTAAAGATAAAGACGGCCATTACCTTTTTGTTAATCCTGCTGCAGAGAAGATGATCGGATTAAAAAAGAAAGACATACTTGGTAAGACGGCGGCACAAATTTATTCTAATAGTAATGCTGCCATTATCAAAGAAGTAGACGACTTATGTTTGAAAGGGAAATCGGCTGATAAAGTTGTTTTAACGACGATTGGGGGAGAAAAAAAGTTTTTACATACTGTCCAGAGTCCGGTATATTCTGAAGGGAAGGTTAGTGGTATCATCGGTGTTGTTAGGGATGTTACTGAAAGAAACAAAATTCAAGAGGAATTGAAATTATTTAATTTTCTTGTTGAAAAATCAGCTGAAGAGATTGCTATTGCTGATTTAAGAGGAAATATAGTTTATGCTAATTTTTCTTGGGCAGAGAATCATGGTTATTCTGCTAAATGGTTGGTTGGCAAGAACCTTTCTATGTTCCACCCGAAAGAAGAATTAAAAAATGTTACACAATTTAACAAAAAATTAATACGATGTGGTAAACATCAGGGAGAAGTTGTCCATAAAAGGAAGGATGGTAGCACGTACTTAGCAGCTATGAACTGCTTTGTTATAAGGAATAAAAATAAAATTTCTTATTTGGTGGGAATTTCTCGAGATATTACAAAAAAGAAAGAAACTGAAGATAAATTACAAAAGAGTGAAGAACGTTACAGGATTATTACAAAACAAACTGGCCATTTGGTTTATGACTATAATTGTAAATCGGGAGATATTCGGTGGTATGGTGCGATTAAAGAATGTACTGGCTGTTCTTATGAAGAATTTCAAAAGATCAATATTAAGAGATGGGGCCAATTAATTCACCCTGATGACCGCAAAGAAGTGTTTAGACTATTAAATGAGGCTAAACAAAAAGTTGGCAAATATTATTGTGAATACCGTTTTAAGAAAAAAGATGGTTCTTATGAATATTTTTCTGATGCGGGGGTATTCTTAGCCGGTAAGAATGGTAAAGCTGAAAGAATGCTCGGAACCATGAAGGATATTTCTAAAAGAAAAAAATTGGAATTAGAATTAACAAAAGCCAAAGAAGAATTGGAGCAAAAGGTTGAAGAAAGGACAGCTGAATTAAAGCAAAGTGAACTTCGGTTTAGTTCTTTGTTTGATTTATCAAGGGATGCAATTATGACTCTTGCACCACCATCTTGGAAATTTACTTCTTGTAATAAGGCAACACTTAAATTATTTGATGTTAAAGATGAAAAACAGTTTATTTCTCTCGGCCCTTGGCAATTATCTCCAGAAAAACAACCGGATGGGCAAATTTCCGTAGTAAAAGCAAAAAAAATGATTATGAAAGCCATGAAAGCAGGATCTAACTTTTTTGAATGGACACACAAAAGATACAAAGGGGAAGATTTCCCTGCCACTGTTCTTTTGAGTAAGGTGGGAATAAATGGAGACTCATTTTTGCAAGCTACTGTAAGAGATATCACAAAAGAAAAGACATTTCAAGAGCAGTTAAAGAAAAGTAAAAACCAATTAAGTACTATCATTAAAACCATTCCAGAGGGGATGGATATTGTTGATGAAGATTGTAACATTCTTTGGTTGGGAGACAAATTTCTAAAGATTTTTGGAAAAAAAGCTATCGGCAAAAAATGTTATGAATTATACAACGACGATAAAAAACAATGTCATAATTGTCCACTCAAAAATAAAATAAAGGTTGGTGAAACTAAATCACTTATTGTTGAGAATATAATGGGTGGTCAAACCTTTGAAATATTGCATACTGGGATGATTTTTGAAGGTAAGAACGCCATTATGGAGACTTTTAATAATATTACCACTAAAAAAGAAGCAGAATTGGAGATTAAACGAGCCAACGATCAGTTAGCGCAGAAAATAGTAGATCTTGAAAAGTTCAATAAACTTACAATTGGCAGAGAGATGAAAATGATTGAGCTTAAAAAGAAAGTTAAAAGTTTAGAACTTAAAGTTGAACAATCAAAAGATCCAATAAAAAACTAAAAACAACAAAACAATCAAAACAACAAACCAATAATAAAATAGACTAAACATTAATTTTGAGTGTAGGTCTTAAATGTGAATCTTAAAGATGAATTTCAACATAAAAATAGGGGGGTCGATTGCATTTTTTTTAGTTGGGGGCATTATTTTTTTCACTTTATTTTCATCTTTATCATTGTCTTCTTCAGAAGCCGATTCTAACAATTTAACCTTGACCGCAGCGATTCCTCGACATTTTCCTATACAATATTGGGTTGATGAACAAGATCAACCGACCGGATTAGCCATAGATATGATGGATAACATTGCTAATCTGACTGGAATAAAAGTTAATTATTTGATAAAAGATAACTGGGTTGATACTATAGAAGCATTGACTACGGGAGAAGCAGATTTAATTCCTAATCTTGGAATCACTCCTGAAAGAGAGCAGGTTTTTGACTTTACTTCACCTGTAGAAACATTTCCAATCTCTATCTTTGTCCGTAGTACACAAAATGATATCAAGAATTTAGAAGATCTAAATGGAAGAAAGGTTGCTGTAGTTGAAACAAATGCTGTGGTAAATATCCTCAATCAGTTTCAAGATGTTCAACTTATTGTTTTTAAAGATCACATCCCTGCCTTATTTTCTCTTCTTTCCGGGGATGTTGATGCCTTTGTTTATCCAGAACCAGTAATTATATCTGTAGCAGAGGAAATGACTATTTTAAATAAAATAAAAGTTGTTGGAGAACCTGTGCAAGAAATTAAACGTGGCATTGCAGTTAAAAAGGGCAATGAATTGTTAAGTGTCTTGCAACCAGCAGTTAATAAATTTGTCGTATCAAAGGAATATCAAGATATTTATCAAAAATATTATTCTCCCTCGCCAGGAATTTTGACAATAAAATTAGTAATGCTGGTTGCTGGGGCAGTTATCTTTGTTCTGGTCTTAGGCTTTTTTTTCTGGAGATATTATGAACTTAAAACAATCATCTCTAAGAAAGATAAAGCAGAGAATTCGTTAAAAGAATCTCGTGCTAACCTAAAGAAAACCGTTGAAGATAGAACTAAAGAATTAAAACAAAGAGTAGGGGAATTAGAACAGAGTAAAAAAGAAATGAATATCGCCAATAAATTATTACAATCAAAGGTTGAAGAAATAGAAAAAACTAATCAATTGATGGTAAATAGAGAGTTAAAGATGGCAGAACTGAAAAAAAGGTTGCAATCTGTTAAAAAAGCAAATAAGGCAAAATCAGACAATAGTAAGATAACAATAAGATAACAATAAGATAACAATAAGATAACAATTATATGACAATAAGATAAGAAATAAAGGATAGTCCCAAAGTAATCTTTTAAATTAAAGAGCAGATAAATGAAAATAAGATCAAAATTAATAATCGGGTTTTTAACAGTGATTGCTCTATTTGTATTTGCTCTTCTACTTGTAATAACTACCACAGAAAATAAATTTGCTGATAACATTAATACCAATCTAAAGCATATTAATCGGCAGATGATGCACGATATTGAAAAGACCATTGAATTTAGAGTTCAACGATGGCGAGAATTTGTTATTACTCCTTTGGTGGTGGATACTGTCTCTAAATCTAATCAAGAATTTGATGATATTCAAGGTGTTTCTGCTTTGATTCAGCAAAGAGATCAAGAATGGGTCAATGCTTCCAACGAAACTATTACTCCGTTAATGGAAGGATTGTTAAACAATGATTTGTCTCAGCGAATTAAAGTTAGACAACTCTTTTATGAACGAGACCAGAGTTATCCAGTCTTCCCAGAAGTTTTTTTGACTAACAAGTATGGGGCAGTTATTGCTATGACTGGGAAGATTACTGATTATTATCAGGCCGATGAATTTTGGTGGAAAGAAGCAAAAGCAGAGGGGAGTTATGTTGGAGACGTTGAGTATGATGCTAGTTCTGAGACATATTCTCTAGTGATTGCATTATCTGTTTACGATACAAACAACAATTTCTCGGGGGTGTTAAAATTATTGATCGACACACAAGATTTCTTTAAGGATTTTGAAGAGAAAATTATTGTAGAATACTTATCACTGGGTCAATATGTTGATTTCACCCTTTTGGATAATCAACATCGAATAATTCACAAAAAAGGGAACTTTACTATGTTAGAAGAAGTTTCTGCAGAAGAACGAAAAGAACTAGAGATGTTAGAACAGCATCAAACTCCTTATTTAATTTTAGATAATAATGCCTCTGGTATTGATAAAAAGTTAGTAGTTCAGTCGCGTTCTAAAATAATAAATGTGGGTAAACCTGTTGATTTAGGATGGAATTTAATTTTGGAATATAACCAAGATCAATTATTGTCTCCCGTTGCAGGTCTTAAATCAGATTTGTTTATTATTTCGATTGTTGTAACAATTTTATCTTTGTATTTGGGCATAGTTATCTCTCGCTCTTTGTCATCGTCAATTCATCAATTGCACAAAGCTACAGAAGAGATGGAAAAAGGCAATTTGAATGTTAAGGTGGATATTAAAACAAAAGATGAAGTTCATCAGTTAGGAAAAGCGTTTAATCATATGATTAACCAGATGAAAGAACAGCAACAATTATTGATAAAATCTGAAACAGAAAAAAGAAACTTTTTAGAAAAATCAAAAAAAGAATTAGAATTTAAAGTAAAATCAAGAACCGCAGATTTAGAGAAATCAAGAGTTGCCACTTTAAACATTCTTGATGATGTAGAAGAAGCTAGAAAAAAGTTAAAAGATTCGTATGTTAAACTGAAAGGCCTGGAACAGTTAAAGACCCAATTCTTATCTTTTGCTTCGCATGAATTAAGAACTCCTTTAACTCCAATCACTGCTCAATTGCAAAGATTATTAAGCCAGGATCTGCCCAAAAAAGAGCGCATTGCCAGTTTGGATATGGTCTTGAGAAATGTTACTCGTTTAGATCGGTTAATTAACGACGTTTTGGACATTTCTCGGATTGAGTCAAAAAGACTTAAGCTTGCTAAAAGTAAAAATGATCTTAACGAAGATCTTGTTTTGATCATATCCACTGCTACTCCACTTGCTACTAATCAAGGAATGAAATTGATATACACACCAACTAAATTACCTAAATTTATGTATGATAAATATCGAATTCAACAGGTTTTAACAAATTTGATTGATAATGCCATTAAACATAGTGCGGGGAAGAATATCACTATTTCTGCTAAATTAAAAAGAGATAAGATTAATGTTTGTGTAAAAGATGATGGTGAAGGAATTAAAGAGGAAGATTTTAAACATCTTTTTGAATTATTTTATGTTGGTCAAGAAGGACAATTTCATGCTAAAGGCGCAGGTTTAGGTCTTTCTATTTGTAAGGGAATTGTGGAAGAACATGGTGGTAAATTTACAGTTAATACTAGAATTGGTCAAGGATCGATGTTCTGCTTTACCCTGCCTTTTGTTCAAAAAGAAGCATCTTTGAAACATAACCGTTATAGGATTGATAAAAAACATTCAATCAGCACCCCTCATAAGTATGGCTGGGGAAAGAAACAGAACACACAGAATAAACATAGTCTACAAAATAAACTGATTACTCAAAAGAAACAGAATGAAAATAATAAAAAGAATAAAAAGAATAAATAAAACAAACAAAACAAACAAAACAAACAAAGCAAACAAAACAAACAAAGCAAACAAAACAAACGCAAGATTAATAAAAGCAAAAAGATTAAGTAACAATACATAAGGACATATAAGAATATATAAGGATAGATAATTTATTTGCATTAGGAGGTTTGATAAGATGAAAAAATCATTAATCCTTTCAGTTGATGATGAGGATGACATTTGTATTTCTGTAAAGGAAGTTCTGCAGGATGCTGGATTTCAAGTAGAAACAGCGAGTAATGGTGCAGAAATGTTAAAAAGATTGGAAAAAATCAAACCCGATCTCATTCTTTTGGACGTCCTGATGCCGGGGTTAACTACTAGAGAGGTTCTTGCGGAATTAAAAAAAAGAAAAATAAAAATTCCCATAATCTTTTTGACTGTTGTTCGCCTTTCAGAAGCAGCAAAAAAGGACATTATGAAAGAAAATATGGTAGATTACATTGAGAAACCATTTAATAACGCAGATCTAGTTAGAAGGGTTAAAAAGGCCTTGCATAAAAAACCATAATAAAAACCATAATAAAAAGAATGAATAATTAACAATGGGACTCTTACAAAAAATTAAACAGGGAAGAATTAAGTCAGGTAAAACCACTTCAAAGAAACCTGTCCTAAAGAAAAGTTCTTCAAAAAATAAATCATCCTCTAACAAATCTAAATCCACCAAGGTCAAAGCTCGATCAGCCCTAAAAGGCCGATTAGGAAGGTCTGTTGGCCAGATTAATAGTAATAACGTAACTTTGGTCGTTGTTCCGAATAATAACTATAATTCTTCGGTCTTAAATTTTGTTAAGAAATTGGATAAAAAAAGTTTTGGTTACGTTAGCGTTAATAAGGGATATAGTGCTTTGATAGAATCATTCAAAAATAAAAAAATTAACCTTAAAAACTTCTTTTTCGTAGATTGTGTCACTAAAACAATTACAGAACCTAAAAAGGTTGACAATTGTATCTATGTTTCTTCTCCTAAGGCCCTTACAGAATTATCTCTAGCAACAACAAAACTCATTATGGCTGGTTTTGATGGTGTGATTTTTGATTCTCTTTCAACAATGTTAATTTACCATAAACCTAAAGAAATTTCTAGATTTGTTCATAGTATCATAAACAAAACTAGGGAAAATACGAATTTACATCTAATTTTGACTCTATCTAGTAAAGATCAGGACTCAGAATTATTTAAAGAAGTGGAAGTATTTGTTGATCAAGTAGTTGAGTTGTAATTATCATCTTATAGTCATCGTGTAAGGATCGTATACTTGGAGAGTATATTGGTTTCACAATTAATTTGCAGTGATTTTATATTTTTTTAAAATTAAAACCATTTCAAAGACTACCCCAGACCACCTAACACTGCCAAGACCATCAAACATTATATAAACTACAGAATATATATCTCCTTAAATAAGAACTGCTATCACCTGGCGCGGTTAAAGAGAGTTATTAGATGGAAAATAAACTTATTTTTAAAAGTCTGGAGAATTTTACATCTATTATTGATACATTGAGAGAAGGATTTTTAGTTCTTGATAAAAACTTAAACGTTATTTTCGCTAATAAGACGTTTTATGAAGTATTTAAAGTTAATAAAAAAAATACTATTGGTGAAAAGATTTTTAATTTGGGTAATAAGCAATGGAAAATTCCAGAATTAGTGAAATTGTTACATGAAATTCTGCCTAAAAAAGATGTTATCACAAATTATATTGTATCTCACAAGTTTAAGGAAATTGGCAACAAAGTAATGTCTCTCAACGCTAGGAAACTAGTTGTTGATCCGAAAACAAAAGATCAATTAATTCTTTTAGCCATAGAAGACATTTCTCAAGAATATTATGACAAATCTTTATTGGAAGCCAGCGAGTTAAAATACCGTACAATCTTTCAAACTTCTTCAAATTGTATCATGTCTTTAACTTCTGAAGGAGTTATCAGTGAAGCTAGTGATCATGCCAGTATTCTTTTGGGTTTTCCTTTAAAGAATATTGTTGGCAAAAAAATAATTTCATTTATTAATAAAAAGTACATCACTAAATTTCATCATATTATGCATCTAGTTTTAAAAGGAGAAAAGGTTGGTCAAGAAGAAATAACTTTTGTCAAGAAAGGTAAAGGCAAATTAAATATGGTCGCAAATATGACTTTGTTAAAGAACTCCAATCCTAATAAATCTAGGGTGATTGGTCTTTTCTATGATATAACCAAAAGTAAGACTGCCGAAGTCTTAATGAAAAATTATCAAACTAAGCTTGAATATGAAATAGCTAAACAGACCAAAGAATTAACAGAAAAGCTTGAAGAAGCAGCAAAATTTCAAAGTATGGTTGTCGGAAGAGAACTAAAGATGGTTGAACTTAAAGAAATTATTCGCAAGTTACAGAAACAGTTAGCATCAAAGTAAATCAAAAATAAAACAATTTACTAGTTCTAAAATTAAAAAATATTAAACAAAAATATTAAACCTTACTTTGAATGCTTTTTAATATACGCCGCATATTTATGGTCTTCCGTTAATATATGTTCAGATAACCAATTGGTTAGGAACTCATCGGTTCTGATCATCAGGTCTTCTCTACTTTTATTTAGATGAACTCCTTTAGATGTTGGGTGTTCAAACTCTTGCTTAAACTTTTCTACAGATGCTCTATAATCATCATGTAATCTCTTATGACCAGCAATGGCCGGAAATTTATGTTTTTTCATATACGCTTCCTCATAATCTAAATGACCCAGGAACTGTTTTAACAAAAACAACTACCTCTTTTCTTAACTGATTAATACTTGCATTGTCAGACAATTTCTTTTTAATTTCATCAAGTTCATTAAAGATCTGTTTGTGTTGATCATCAATGATTTTATCATTAACAGACATATCTTTAGTCCAAGCGATCTTCATCTTAAACCCCTTAATTTAAGATTCTCCATCAACTCCTCCAAAGACTTCTTGTTCTGGGAATACTTCAACACCATCTTCTCCAATACTCATAGCAACGATCTTAGTTTGATGACTTGCTCCTCGCATCTTTAAAACTTCTACAGCTCTTTCTCTGATGTTGCCTCTTTTAATGTTGTAGATGACAATTATTCCATCCGCTAAGAACTCTTCTACTCCACTAGTACTAAAGATTTTAGGGACTTGTTCAGTTTCTGTTATTAAGAAAGACGTTGCCCCAATCTTTTCAAACAAGCGAAATAATTGTTGAATGTAAATACGATAAGAATCTTCCTTACCGGAAAAGGCTGAGGCGATTGCCGATAAAGAATCTAAGACAACGATTGTTGGTTTAAAATGATTTGGGAAAATGATTGGATCTACATCAATCAACAACTCCCCTTTAACTTTCATTAATAAAGCATCAACACTTCTAGTTATGTCAAAAGGATTATACCGTTTAATCATTAAAGTTCCTTTTTTAATCAGTTTTTTTGGATCCCAGCCGAACTTTTCCATATGTTTGATTAAACGTTCTTCATTTTCTTCAAAGCTCATATAAAGGCATTTCTCGCCCTTTTTAGCGTGTTCGTATAAAGTCTGTAGACCAAAAATAGTTTTACCACTTCCAGCTCCTCCTGCTAACAATATTGAAGCTCCTCTTGGTATCCCATCATCTAATAGATCATCAAAACCAGGGACTAAAGAAAAGATATATTCTTTGCTTTCAACTTTTCCTCGGGTTGAAGTGGGGCTATCTTTTTCTTTGCCCCTCAGGGAAGATAACTGTTTTTGAATAGAATCTTTGATTGCAGATAAATTTACTTTTCCAGCAAGTTTATTTTCTTTTACTTCCTTTGCTTCTTCTTTTTTTAGTTGTTTAACTGATTTACCTAAATCTTGTTTTCTCTTATCTTCTCTCTTGCTAACCCAAGTCTTGGCTGTGTTTTCTCTTTTTGTGGATGTAGTTTTTTTATTTGGCTCTTGTTTAATCGGAACCTTGGTTAGAATGGTTCTTTGTTTTTTAATTTCAGAATTAATTACTTTCTTAACATTTTTAGGAACGTGATGAATATACTTTTTTTTATCTTCAGTTAATTTTTGTAACGTTTTACCTCTATTTTTATTCTCTCTATCTGAGGATTTTGGAGCTTTCTTCTTAATTACACTTATTTTCTTTGCAGAGGATTTTTTCTTCACTGCACTTCTTTTTTTTACCGGAACTTTTTTCTTCACGGCCTTTACTTTTTTTGGTGTTGCTATCGGTTTTTTTGATACCTTCAACTTATTTAACATTCCATTTTTCTTAGCGGTTAACGGTTTTAATTTAGATTTTTTAGCCATTTTTACTCAGTATCACTTAATATTATATTTTTCCATTATTTTTTTGTACCTAATAAAGTTTTTGGAGCGAGCAAATTTGCTAATTTCTTTATCAGAAAGTTTTCCTAATAAATTATCAGTATTCTCAAGGAAAGCCTGCATGTTTTTCTTATCTTTATGAGAAAGTTCTCTTTTTATCACCCTTACTTTCTTGATTACCGGTACTTTTCTTACCCTAACAACAGTTTTCACTATAGTTTTAGGTTTAACTTTGATTCTTTTTATTTTAACAATTATTTTTGGATGAGCTTTAGCTTTCACAAGCAGTTCTTTCTGCTCAGCCAACTCTTTGGATTTATTCTTGCGGAGGATATCAATTCTTTTATTAGCAGAGCTATTAAGTAGTTTTTTCTGTTCAGCTAACTCCTTATTTTTAACACTGCGAATTTCTCTTACCTTCTCAGCAGTATCTACTTTAGCTATTTTCTGTGCTTCCTGTTCTATTTTCCCTTTAAGTTCATCACTTAGGATTAATTCTAACTGCCTTAACTCTTGTTTTAACTTACGTTTTTCCTTAATGCGCTTGACCTTTTCATTTACAATCTTATTCAACATTTTGGATTGGTCGTCCTTAGCTTTAAACTCAGCAGCAATTCTTTCCTGTTCGGTTTTTAATTGCGCAGAATGATTAATAATAAACTTAATCTCCTCATTTAAGTGGGCTATTTGCCTTTGAATTGAAGTAGTGGTATTTTTTGATTTACTTTTGTTTGATTTTAATTTTTCTTCTTCCTTGGCTAGTTGATGTTTTCTTTCCGACAATCTTTTCTTCACTTGTGATCTTCTGAGCGAACTATCTTTCTGTTGTTTTTTAATCTGGTTCTCATCCGCTTTAATACTTTGCTGGATCTTGGCAATGTCTTTGTTGATCATATTTATTCTATTGAATCCTACCTTTTTGATCAAATCAATTTTATCTTGTTGCCGTTTCAATAATAATTGGAACTGGTTATGTTTTTCTTGGAACTGTTTTTCTTTTTCAATAATAAGTTGGTCCAATTCTTTCTTCTCAACACTTTTATTCTGTTTATTGATTTCTGTTCTAGATTTTTCTAAAGCAACTCTCTTTCTAATGGAGGAGATTCGTTTAATCCCAGCAAGTTTAATTTGTTTTTGCAAACCCATTAAGTAAGAACGAACTTCTGCTTTGATCTTTGATTTTGCTAAACTAATCTGATTTTTATCCTGAATGTATTCTTTTTTTACATTATCAAGTTTTTTAAGTTTTAATTGGATTAATCCCACAACTTGATTCAATGCCTTTTCTTCCTTTAATAATACCACATATTTTCTTTTTTCTTTCTCTAATGAGTATTGGTTGGAGGATAATAATTTTTGTGTTTCTTTTATCTTGGATGAATGTTCTAACTGTTTTTTATTTAATTCTGTAATCTCCTTTTCAATGTCCTGTTTGATAGTTAAAGAAGAACTATATTCTTGTTTAATCTTTGAAATATCTTCAACCATTCGAGAAATGTTCTCTTGTATTCCTTTAATGTTGGTATTAAGTGTTGGTTCTTTCTTACTCTTAATCAGATTCTCCCTTTCAGAAATATGGTCTACTGTACTTTTAATTTGAGATAATGATTGGTTGATTGATTCTAGTTTGGCTTTATGTTTCGATCTTTCTTTTAGAATATTACCCTGTAAAGATTTGATAGCTTTAATTTTTTGATTAATCTTAGTGCAGTACTGCTCAGCACCTTGTTTTATTTCTCCGATTTCTTTTCTTTCTTTATCAACGGCCTGTTGGGTTAAGTTTATTTCATTCCGAACCTTTTCTTTCTGTTTTCGGAAACCTAACACTACTTCTGTCCAATCTGGAGAAGATTTGAATTTATTTAATGAAATATTAATCTCTTCTACTTTTTTATTGTCTAAAAAGATGCTTTGTTCCTGTTGTTTTATTTTCTTCAATAATGAATCAACTTGAGCAAGTTCACTTTTCTTTTTATTTTCTAAATCGACTAAGGAACTTTCTGCCCTCTCTTTAGTTTCTTTTAACTTTAAAGAATCAGTTTCTACTTGAGTTAACATCTGTTGCTTATTCTTTTCTAACAACGTTGCTTTCTTTTCTAACTCTTTTTTCTTATTCTGCAGATCATCAAACTCTTGTTTGTATTGATTTAATAATCCAACTACTTCGGCTTTGGCAAGCTCAAAATGTTGTTTTTTGCTATCTTCCTGAGATAATTTTGATTTTTCTTGAACTATATTCCCTTTAATCCCTTTAAGCGCAGTTTTCCCTTCCTTAACTTTGTTTAATAGTTCATTAAATCTGTTTTGTTGTGCTTGCAAAGAGCCTTCTTCTTCTTTCAATTGTTTGTTTAAATCATCAATTCTTAACGTGACTACTTTATCTTTCTGTATCTCGTTTTCTAATAAAGTTTTACGCTTTTTTAATCCTTGTATCTCTGTAATAATCTTTTCTTTAGAATTGATAAGTTGCTGATGAGTTTGTTTACCTTTTTGTGATAATCCGTCTTTCTTAGCTTCAAAAGCTAAAACTTCTTTCTTTCCTTGTAAGAATAATCCTTTTAATTGTGGAGGGTAATTAATACCGTTTTTGATCAATTTTGGGGTAGACAAAGTTAATGTGGAAACAAACTGTTCAATTTTCTCTCTTTCAGAATTCAGTAAAGCTATCTTTCTTTTCTGCACTTCAATTTTGTTTTGATATAACTTCAATTCTCGGCCTTTTCTAGCCAATTCCTTTTCTTGATTAATTTGTAACTGCTTTAGTTTTTGCTGTTCTAAAACCGATTCTTTTTTATCCTGTGATATTAAGGCTTTTTCCTTTTTTTCGATATCTTTTTTAATCAGGTCTTGTTTTTTCTTTAAGGAGATAATGTGTAAATCTCGCGTTTTCTTCTCCTTAACAATCCTGTTAATCTCATCCTGGTTATTCTTAACCAATCTTGTTAATCTTAACTCTAAATCTTCATCTAGTTGTTCTTGTTGTTGGTCTTTAGCTAAAATCTGTCGATTAAGTGCAGAAACTGTTTGTTCCATCTCTTTAAGATTCTGCTGTTTTTGTTGCAGTTGTTTCTTAGTTTCGTTAAGAGAATTATGAAATTGGTGTAAAGTCTTACTTACTTTTACTTTTTTTTTCCTAAGATGCTGATGCCTAATTTTTGTTTCTTCAGCTTTGAGAACTTTACTAGCTTGCTGTTCTTCCTTCTCTAACCTAGAAATCTCTTTTTTTTCTTGAGAAATACTTGAATTTAAAACTGCTAAAAGAGCTCTATTCGTTTCAGAGTAAAGACTATGCCCACTTTTTTTAACTATCACCATCTTTTTCATTAAGGCTTAACACCTCATAGATTATATAAGATAATATTTTAAGGTTTAAAAAAGTATCTATATTTTAACTTTGGTTTAAACAACCAAAGTTGAGTTGAAAATCATTAAAAATAACATTTTATTTTAAAGAAATCACTTTGTCAAACAAAGGGCATAATTGGTTATACAAAGTAGTTGGTATGGATTCATTTATGACTATCCAAATAATTTTATATCCTTTTTCTCTAGCATGATCATTTACAGAACTTACAAATCGAGTAATTACTTGTGGTGTGTGGTAAGTTGGCATGGATGAAAGGGAATCAAATAAAACAAATAAATTCTTGATTCTTTTAGCCGTTTCAGTAATCACAATAGATAATTTGACTAACTCTTCCGGTTTAAGATTTATGTCCTCATTATTTGGTATTCCGCTACAATTAACAAAGATAATCTTATTTGGATCAACACCATGCTCTTTTAATGTTGCTTTTGTATATTTTGGAACTTTATTGTATGAAACATACAAGAATCTGTGACTCTTTTCTAAAGTTAGCAGATCAATTATGTCTTTAAAATAATTTCCTACTGTATCACTTATCAGAATACAATCTCTTTTTTCTAACTCCTTAACGACAGAAAATATTTTGCTTTTTATGTGTTCAGTAGATTCTCTTTTAATTTTTAATTTTTTCCCTTTTGTACCTTTCCCTGCTTTAACTTCCTTTACTTTTAAATCGGTTTTTTTGACAATATCAATCATCTCTTCAACCGCAATCATGTGCCTTTTTTCATCTTCAATGATGCTCTGTATAGTTTTGATAACTTTTTTGTCAGTTAATTTTTTGATATCTTTACTATAGACATCTCTAGCTAACTTCTCAAAATCATATTGAAACTTCAGTTTTTTTAATAATTCTTTTTTATAATCCATCTTCTTTTTTGAGAGCATATTTAACTAATCCAGAAAAGGCCTTAGAATGTTCAACACTTTCTGTCCTTAAAAGTTTTAAACGATTTTTTAATTCTGTTTCCGTCTTTTTATCAAATTTAGCTTTATCAATTAACTCTTCCAATTCCGCAATATTGGTCATGTTGGGAATATCTTCTAAAGATACTGCTTCTTCAAATAGAATAATTGCTTTTTTGGAAGAAAGTTTTTTTATTGTCATAATCTACTATTGCCTCTGTTGATATCTTTAGAAAAGATTTTTTTGTTTATATATCTTTTGATACTTAGACTTGAATTTTTTTCGCCTTCAACAAATAAACCTTTTCGGCAATCATTCTTAAGTTTTCAATATCTTCTCGATTGTAATCAATAAGTAAGTCTAAATACTCTCTGTCGCCAGAAGCGTGGAAAGCTTTCCATAACTCTACGGGATTGCCATAAAGGTGTGAAGGACGTTTCAAATTAAGTTTTCTTTCTACTTCCTTAAGTCCTCCAACAAAACCAAGACTCACACATAATGGCTTTAAGTCTAGATGTGGGATCTTTATTTTGACATCAAAATCTAACTGTTTCTTCAATTTTGGCAAATCAAATGAAGAACCATTGAATGTAATTAGTAATTTAAACTTTAATAACTCCTTCTCCAAACTTTCCTTAGATAAATTAGCACCTTTAACAAAGAAATTTGAGTTGTAATAATCAGAAATTCCCACCAAAATAACTTTGCCGTAAGAATCAATTTCTATATCTAAAAAACCAGTTTCTTCTCGGAAATAGTCGTAAATCCGCCACATCTCTTTGTTCGGAAATTTTCCGACAAAATAAGCAGAATTATCTTCCATCAACGCTTGTTGTGCTTCTTTGATCTGTCGATCATAATAAGATTTCTTTTCAATAGCAATTCCTTTAATCTCTTTACATTTCAAAAAGTCAGCCCAGTCTTTAACTCCCTGTTTCCAAATACTTTTTTCTTTTTTACTGCTTACCTTTTCTAGAAAAATGAAAGATTTCCGAATCATGGCTGTCTTTTGAGCAATATTGTATATAATAGTTATGTTTGTCATTCTAGGATTAAAAAGAAACTTTAAATAAAATCGTGGTTTACTACTGTTTACTGTTTGCAGGAGAATTGATCTTCACTTGCCGACCTTTGATCTTCGGATCTTAGATACGCTTGTGTTGAGATACTTCGGATGCAAACAGTAAATTTCTTTTAATATTAGTTCTATATTTATTAATTTTATAATTTGTTCTATACTTCTTCTCTCGTACAACAAATCTTATATACCTTTATTTCATTATAGTATTCAAGGGGTGGTTATAATGGTAAATTTTTTGATGTTTGGGATTTTAAATCCAATTAAATCCAATAGTAATTATACTTGTGTTAATAATTTTATCCAGTTTAAAGGTTGTTAAAGAGTATGAACGCGGAGTTAAGTTCACTTTAGGTAAATATACTGGGACAATGGGTCCTGGGTTAAGGATGATTTTTCCTGTAATTCAAGCTTGGGAAAGGGTTGACTTAAGAGTTAAGGCTGTTGATGTTCCAGATCAAGATTGTATTACTAAAGATAATGTTTCTGTAAAGGTTAATGCAGTTTTATATTTTAAGGTTTCAGAAGCGGAAAAAGCGATTATAAAAGTTGAAAATTATTTTTATGCCACATCCCAATTATCACAAACGACTATGCGAGATGTAGTTGGTGAAGTGACTTTAGATGAATTACTAAAAGAAAGGGATAAGATTTCTCATCGTATTCAACAAATTGTTGATAAAGCAACCGATCCATGGGGTATTAAAGTAGAGTCTGTAGAACTAAAACATATTGAATTGCCAGATGACATGAAAAGAACCATGGCTAAAGAGGCAGAAGCAGAAAGAGAAAAAAGAGCCGTTATCATTACTGCAGAAGGAGAAGTTATGGCTGCTAAAAACATGTCTAAAGCTGCAGAAATGCTTTCAAAGGTTCCTGGAGCATTACATCTGAGAACATTGCAAAGTATTAATGATATCTCTTCCGATCAAAGTAATACGGTGGTCTTTGCAGTTCCTTTAGAAATATTAAAATCTTTTGAAGGATTTTATAAGAATAAATAACTAAAATAAATAAACTTTATTTTTTTTAATGATTTTCTTCAATCGATTCTGAGTTTTAATTTTATTGCGAATCATATGATTATTACGGTTTAAAACTTTTTTTATTTCCTTTAATTCGTTTTTCTTCTGTTCAACTTCCTTAACGCCTTGCTTAACTGCATTATCAATCCTTTGTTCTTCTTCTTTAACAATTTCTTTATTCTTCTCAAGAACTTTTTTTTCTTTTTTAATGTCTTCAATCTTCTCCTTAGATTTTAAGTTAGCTAATCTTGCCCACCACTTTTTTGTAAGAAGACCGATTCCCGTAAAAATTAAAAATAAAACCACCAACAATAATATTGCTGCTAAGATTGTGATGGTATCAATTGGAACATGTGAATAAATTATAGCTATTGTTACATAAGAAACTAGATTGATAGCCAATGGTGAAGAAATGATGTAGGCAGTTTTTTTAGGAACAAAATGACTAAAGTTCATGAACAATAATATCAATCCTACGACTAACAACAATGTTACTAAAATTGTTGCACCACCAAAATCAACAAAATTCTGGACGCTTCCGGGAGTGGTTGATTCAAATATTTCTCTAAACAAGTTCATTGAGACAAAAATTAAAATTAAACTATTGCCCAAAGCAGTGTTCCACCCTAATTCTTCGTCTGTATATTTAGAAAAGTAAATTGTCATTAATGCCATGACCATAACTAATGGGATGATTATCCAAAACATCTCAGAATGTGTAGACGGACTTTTTAAAAGTTCCAAGAACCTGTTTACAAACATGATAAAATAATCTTCCATATCAAAACAATTATTTTGAGATTAATAAACTTAACTAACTAATTTTTAAGAACAGATTTTATCTTTAACACCATTTTCGATTCTCTACAAATCAATAATAATCTTTTTACTTTTCAAATCAACTTTCTTAATCTTTTTAATCTTCTTTAGCTCTTCTTCAATCTCTTTCCATTCCTTGCCATCATTTCGCGATTGCTTGACAAAATCTAACATTTTATGCAAAGGTTGATACTGTGCGTAAACAGTTTCTCCTTTTTTTGTATTTATTGTAATGCTGTCTTCTTGTTTTTTGATTGATCCTTCTTGTGCTTTAATCATGGTCATAATGGTTTTTATCTTGTTGTTATATGGAGAAGTAGTTTTAAATGGGTCAATTGTATCTAAAGCAGCACTATAAGAATCAAACCTTTCCTTCTCTGTCATTTCGGAGAGGGAAAAAGGAGTAATCTGATCATCGTAGAGATAACCTTGCGGTTTCTTAAGCTTCTCTAACATCTCTCCAATAGTTTTAACAATAATTTTGACTTCCGTTTCTGTAACATCTCCTGGCAATTTACTTTTATCTACAGAAGCAAGTTTGCAAATCTCTTCAGAATATACTCCCCCGAAACCTAGTTCTATAGCTAAAGATGTAGCTAAATTATTCTTCTCACTACTCTTTAACAATCCCAAAAGCTTTTCATCAGTGATATCTTTCCAATTTACTCCATGTGATGGAAATACATATTTCTCGCCAACTTTAACAACTCTATCTCTCCAGGTCTGTCTTTCTAAAGCAGCAATAATGTTGTTGTCCAAATCAGTCATTACCAAATTCCCTTTGGCGTATAGTTCTATAATCATGATGTACTTTTGACTTTTCTCTAACTCTATTACAACTACTCTGTCTGCCTCATATTGTGTTATAGAGTTGATTGTAGCGTTGCTAAGATATTTACGTAATTGCATACAAAAAGACGAGGGTTTTAATGGTGCGTCATCCTTAATTTTGGTTAAGCAAAGATATTTTCCAGGAATAATTTTTAATAACTTTTTACCTTCTCCTTGAGCATGTAACTGAAAAAGCAACTCTTTCTTTTCCTGATGATAAATTTGTGTTAACTTTCCCCCAACTAAAAATTGTAGTTCATTAACTACTGCCGCTAGTTCTAAGGAAGATATGCTTATTTTTGCCATAAAACTAGAATTGTTGTTTGATTTTATATAGTTTTGTAAAATAAACTATGAAATAAACTATGAAATAAACTACAACATAAACCATAAACTCAATTGATTTAAAGAATATTAAGATAAACAAAAAAATGGAGCGCCCGGAGGGACTCGAACCCTCGATCTAAAGCTCTGCAGGCTCTCGCATTAGCCACTTTGCCACGGACGCACTAAAACATCCGAGAAGGTCGTTATTTATATAATTTACTGATTGGATTGCTTTGTTTTGTAACTGTAGCGTTAGTAGTGTCCATCCTAGCCTTACTACTATAATTCTCTAAACGATCAGCCTTTCCACAATATGGGCAGAAAACTTTGTGTAATGTTCCCGCTTTGATTGTGTCTATTCTGAAAGAATAATTACATCTTGAACAGGATAATAATTTTACTTCACCAAGAGTATTCTTTACAGGTTGTGTATTAGTTATCGGGGTTTTAGCAGTTTTATTCTTAATTGCGTTACAACAATCTTCACAAACAAGACTATTTGTATCTTTATCTTTAGGCACTAATCTAACCTTATCTAAGGTCACAACAGCTTTACATTTCTCACAAGTTCTGGTTTTGCGGATGTCCATCTTTTTTCACTTCTTTTTCTAACCAATTTTGGTTCATTTATTTTACGCAAATTAGCCATTAAGCTAATTCTACCTCTATTTAACTTTAAATCAGTAAAATTACTATTTAAGCTTATCTTTAATAAAATCAACTGAATTACTTAAGAATAAACTTATTTTAGGTTTATTGCTTCAATCAATTTCATTTGTTTCTTACTTTGTTTAAATCCAATATTCCTATAGAAATTTTCAAATGATCGTTTTTCTATGCAAATTCGAATGTAACTACTATTGCTTCCATCTTTTCTTAAATTTAATTTGTGATACACAATCGGTGAGGAATCCACTCCAAAATCCTTAAGAAGGTCTTTTATTTGTTTAAAGAATTTTACTCCTTCTGTTAAAATTAAATCATTTTTAGCCATCTTTAATGCAATTTGCCATCTCTTATTGGCAACAAAAATACTACCCTCTGCATCATAAAGACCCTGTAAATATGCTTTTTTCAGTGTGCTATGTCCTTTGATAATCCATTTTGGAACTAGAAAAGGTACATTTGTTTTGTCTCCGACAGGTGTACCAATATCTTTAAGAAATATGGCAACTGGTTTTGATATAAAGAAGATTTTGTATCTTTTGACTGGCTTTTGAGTTTTACCGACGGGCCTATTGTCTTCATGAATTTTTCCTTTAATCTGAAATAGATCATAAAATCTTTTTTTTACCTCTTTAATCTCATCTAAATCTTTAGAATAGAACGAAGCAATGTGTCTGTGGCCGTTTATTTGTAAATGCCCATCGCCGGTTAAATCTGCAACAAGTCGAGCGAGATCTGGATTACATAATAATGAAGCTTGCATAACTCATTACCCTAGACAGAGGATTATAAACTTTCTCCGCACCTGTCTAGTGGGTTGTGCTAGAAAATTCTAGTAAAAAATTAGTATTTTAGTAAAAATATAAAAAAATGGACTCGGGGGGATTCGAACCCCCGGTCTACAGCTTAGAAGGCTCTAGCGGGACAATTGTCCTGTCGCCCTATCCAGGCTAGGCTACGAGTCCATTTATGATTAAAACTATGGGCAACTTTTAAATATTTCGCCAATAGTGGATTTTTTATGGGAACAATGATCGCGTATGACTATCGCAATGTTAAGGCCAAAGGGCTAAATAAAGAGCAGGTTATTGACGAAGAAAAGTTAAAAAGTTACTTTTTTGATGAAGATTTTGAAAATCTTGCTCTACTGGATAAAATCAACTTAAACTATACCTTTTTGGATGTTTCTTTACTTTATCCTGGTTGTGGCGCGGACATATTTTTTCCTCTTATCTATTTAGAAAAACTTTTTCCTACAATTACTAAAGCAAAATTAATTTTTGTTGATTCAGAAGATAATCTTGGTTTAATCAAAACAGTTTTAGATGAAGTTGGAGTAAGTTTTTCAGAAAAAGATGATTACTTATCCTTTTATTGGAAAGAAAAGCTAATTACCTTACACTTTTTTACCTCTCCAATTGAAGATTATCTTCCTAATTTAGAAAATTTTAGCATTTATTTCGAAAAAGCTTTTCGTATCATGAGAGATAGAATTCCAAATTATGAAAAAAAGATTTACTCAAAACTAAATAAAGGAGGAGTTATAATTAGTGACACTGGTTTTGAAGAAATGAATCTTTCTACAGTTGCAGTACCCTTAGAACTTAGTTCCTACGGGGAAATGATCATTGGAATAAAAGAAGAAAAATAAAATAAAAGCTAATAACTAATCCTCTTTTCTAATCTTTATTTTATTGTTGCTTTGATGATAGTAATCTCTTCAATTGGTCTATCAGATGAATCCGTTTTGGTTTTACCAATCATCTCTACTACTTCAATCCCCTTAGTTACTTGACCAAAAACAGGGTGTTTTCCGTCTAAAAAATTGTTCTTCACCAAATTAATAAAAAATTGGCTTCCACCTGTGTTTGGTCCAGCATTGGCCATTGCAATGGTCCCTTTAACATTACTTAAGCTATTATCAAATTCATCTTTAATTTTATAGCCTGGGCCGCCAGTACCCCACGCATTCTTTTTAGAATTATCTTTAGACAAGGGATCTCCGCCTTGGATCATAAATCCACTAATTACTCGGTGAAATTTTGTTCCATCGTAAAACCCTTTTTCTACCAAATCAATAAAGTTTTTAGTAGTAATCGGCATTTTATCAACAAATAATTCTATTTCGATAGTTCCTACGTTAGTTTCAAAAACTGCTGTTTTCATCTGATTTCCTCCACAAGAAGACAAAAGTACTCCTATACAGAGTATAAGACTAAGTCCTATTATTAATTGCCATTTCATTCTTTTCTCTTACATTATTAAGTTTAAATTCTTTTCTAATCGTAGTAATCACTAGTGAGTGATAATTTTAACGAAAGGTTTATAAATCACTCTCTCTTTGAGAGATATAGGAGGCATCAAAATGGATATGAATCAATTTGAAACTAATGTTGTTAACTCATTTCGATTAGCTAAACAAGATATTGTTAAGTTATACGAGAGTGTTCACTATTTACTAAATCAAGTAGAAAAATTAAAGCAAGAGAATGTATATTTAACTCAGAAATTAACTCGTCTTTCCGAACCAAGAAAAGTTATTGTTAAAACAGTTAAGAGAGTTGCCAATCATTCAGTTGCAAAAAAATTCTTAGCTACTAAAGGTGGGAGTAAAGTTCACGATACACATTGTCCATTTGCAAAGAATATTAAACCTAAAAACAAAGTTGTTTTTAATTCTAAAGTTAAAGCTTTGAATGCCGGTTATAAATTTTGTAAATGCTTAAATTAATTTTTATTTATTTATTAAATTTTATAATTCCTAATCCAAAATTATTTGTTTTTAAGGTAACCAAGTCTTCTGGTCTTTAATCTTGTCTGGCAGATATTGATCAATAACATAATTTAATCCCCATTTAGCTAAAGCTTGCTGTTCTGCCCTTACCTTCATCTTAGCCATTTGTTCTAGGGCTTTTTGCCATTGGCGATGATGTTTGATAAATGGGTCATTTTTGATTAAATCTTTGATTTTCTTGACGTCAACTTCTTTTAAAGGGTGTGTTGGTAACTTGTAATCAATAATGTCTTGTGGTGTTATACCAATAAACTGTGCTCGGGGTACACAAAAAAATTCGTTGATGTGTGCAGCGTTTCCTGAACCAACTTTTAAGGTTCTGTAAATACTACCAAATCCATAAGGATCACCATCAGTAAAAACGTAAACCGGTAATTTTTTATCATCAGATAATTTTCTAATAAATCTTCTACACGATCTGGTTGGAACTCCCCCCATAGAAATTAAAATGCAATTAGCTTTTTTCCAATAATTATGTTTAACTAAACGTTGAAACATACCTGCTGTTTCTATTGCTAAAACAAATTTAGCCTTTGTCTCAAATTTTAATTCTTCAACAGAACTTGGTACTGAATAGGCTCCTGACCCAAACTTCGTACAATCAATTCTAATTTCTTTTCCTGTATCAGCATCCTTATCTAAAACCACTAACTCTCCTGCAACATCGCCACCTTTCTCTTCAGGAATAAAACCAATCTGTTCTCTGTTAACTTGCATCATTGCTTCTACGTCATCCATAACTGTGTCGGATTCGACTTGTTCTTTAAACCGAGCATCCCCCCAGTTTTTACTAACATAATAGGCTTCCCTTTTCGTAGCAATGTCACTTGTTTCAATTAAGTTCTTGGAAAGGCTCATCATTCTTAATGTCTGAGCAAATGTTTTAATTGTTGAAGCAGTAAGAGTTCTGGCTTTAACTTTTCTTAATAATTTAAAATATCCCTCATCATCATCATATTCAACATTGCTTAAAGCTCTGATTGGCATTTCTAATTGTGGTTGTTTGATTAATCTAATTTTATCATAAACATCTTTAGCAACTTCTTTGATTTTCTCTGAAACGGAATTTTCTTTTTTAGCCATTTTTGTTATTTTGATTAACCAATTAATTTTTTTTGTTTTTCTTTCTTATTATTCTTATCTTTTACATCATCGTTATACTCTTGACCATAGCTTTCATTAGCATATTCATCGTCAGTATTACTATTATCATTACCATCATCATCTTCGTCATTTTCATCATCAGAATGCTTTTTTCTTTTCATTTCACCATCTTCTTCATCATCGTCTTCTTGGCCGATCATCGCCAATTCTGGATCATAATCAGGATTATCAACGCCTACTTCTTCTAATTCCCCCCTAGTTTGTTCAAGAACTTCATAAAGATTATCTTCTACTTCTTTTTTCTTTATTTCGTCAAATGCCAATAGTTCTTGTAATGCTTCTGCAACATGAGGGATATATTTTTCAATGTAACTTCTTTTCTTTGATTCGTCTTTAATACGTTTTTTCTTTTTAACAAACATAGACAATTTTCTTCCACATTCTTGTAAAGCCAATTTAATTTCTTTAATAATTTCTGGATAATGAGCTAATGCTTCTTTAGATTCTGAAGTAAAGGGAACCCAAACGGAAGACATATGCACTACTATTGTGCAAGGTCCTACTGGCAAGGAATTTCTACTTTGATTCAATCCATAAGATCTCCAGGCAGTCCCTTGAATGGAGTTAGTAATCGCACAGGCTCCTTGTTGATAAAGTAAAGGCACTCTGTTAGCAAAACGCATTATCCTGACTGCTTTATCTCCTTCTTGATCACCACCATAAGCTAAAGCTGCTTCAATGATAAATGGGTTACCTCGATAAACAGCTGGGGGTCTTGTTGTTGAACAATAAAATTCAGCATTAATTTCTTTTCTTAATCCTCGTTCTAACAATTCATCTGTAATCGGAGAAATACAATCGGTAGGTGGAGCAATAATCTTCGTTTTTTGAATTCCATTAAGTAAATTCTCAGCCATCTCTCTACTAATGGATTTTGTTTTTGTAGTTGGTAGAAGAGCAGAGTTTTGACAAATTTCTTTTGCAGTTCCAGCTCCCACCCTTACAAACTCAGAAGTTAGAAATTGTTGTAAGGTCTTTGCTTCTGTGTTTTGCAACATCTTAATTAAAATTCCTAATTCTACTCCATATGGATGGGGTTTAATTTCTTTCGGTTCTGGTGGCAAATTATCGGTAGCCCGAGGAAAAATAATTTGTTGCGCTTCTGGATTGGTGTAAATAAACGTTGCATGAGGATTAACGATAGCAGTTTCTTTAATATATTCATCAACTGATTGTCTACCTTTAAGATAACTTCCTTCTAAATCAATTTCAATTCTAGTTCCGTGATCTTTATGTTCCCAAGCTGTTTGACTTTCATCTGTTACATCTGGCTTATTTGTTTTTGTATCAATCTTTAATTTGATGATATTAGCGGGTTTATCTTTAGCTGTTTTTGAAGTGATTGTTGCTGGCTTACCTGTAGTAAGTTGTCCATATAACACCGCTGCAGAAATACCAATCCCCTGTTGTCCTCTAGTTTGTGATAATTTATGAAATTTTGAACCATAAAGAAGTTTAGCAAAAATCTTTGGTAATTGTTCTTTAATGATTCCAGGACCATTATCTTCCATTACAACCCTGTATCTTGTTTCAGAAAGTTGGATGATCTCTACATTAATTTCTGGAAGTATTCTAGCTTCTTCACAAGCGTCTAAAGCATTGTCTACTCCTTCTTTTATTGTAGTTAATAATGACCTTCTAGGATTATCAAAACCAAGTAGATGTCTGTTCTTTTCAAAGAATTCAGCAATAGAAATTTCTCTTTGTTTCTTAGCTAATTCTTCTGCCGTTTTCTGCTGGGTCATGATTTTTAGATAAAAAGTAAGGTTTTATAAGCATTGTGGTGGGCCAAGTTCAATTATTTAATCAAGTAAAAGTTTGAACTTTAATTTTTCTAACCCAATTAATATCGGTAAATTAATTTGTCAACCGTTTCTTTCATTTCAGACAATCCCTTATATTGAAATGCATGAATCCCTAACGCCCTTGCAATATTAACATTTTTTTCTGAATCATCAAAATAAACGCAATCTTCTGCAGACAAATCATTGTCTTGCAACACTTTTTGATATGCTTTTTGATCTGGTTTTACAAAACCAGTTTCCCAGGAGAAATAAGCATAAGTTACATTAGAAAAGATTTGTGGAAAGTGCTTTCTGTAATATTCAGTCCTTTCTTTAAAATTGTTAGAAAGTAAAAATACCATAATTTCTTGTTTTCTTAACTCTTTTGCATAATCCAATAACTCCGGAACTAATTTTTCTCCAGAAAACCAATACTCTAAAAAATCTTCCTCACTTAAGTTCAAATTCCATTTTTGTAGATAAGGTTGCCAAAACTGATAACTATGGGGGGCATTAGGGACCATAACTTTGTTCATAATCTCTATTAAAGCCTCAATAAATTCTGCGGACTTAACTCCATAATCTCTTTCAATTCTATCACTTAACTTTTCACTCTGCAAGAAAACGCCATTAAGGTCAAAAATAACAGCTTTAATCATTTTAATTATCTGATATTATCTGATAAACATCATTTCTTTCTTTTTCTTTTCTAAAAACTGATAAACGGTTTTATGCATAGCTCCATCAATCAACATTGCTACTGCCTGTCGGGCTAAAGCGGCATGATCAACTTCTCCGATGATGCCCACGGTTTTTCCATATACAGATAGGTACGTTTCAGTGAGTCTTTCAATTTCTTCTCTAGATTTTCCACCTTTGCCTATAATTCTTCCTTTTACTCTTAACATATCATTCTTGTTCTTACCAAAAACATCTTTTAACTCAACCAACTCAAACGCATAATCTCCTTTAAGTAAAAGCAAAGCTATCTTTGGATTAAAACCACGAGCGATCGCTCTAACAATTTCTCGTGTGGTAAACAACTTTAACCCATCATCTCCTGAAATATGCACGTCTCCTTCTCTAGAAATATCTAACTTACACCCACTTTGCTCTTCAATCAGCTTTTTTGTTTCTCCATCCGTACCTACTAAAACAGCAACTCTTTCCTCAGGTATCTTAATGTCGTAAGCAAACTCGTCAGTATTTTCTTCCATTAACTTACTTTTTAGTTGCTTCTTTTTTAATCTTTTGCAAAGTTTCTTCTAAATCTGCCATCACTCGTAATTTTGCAAAGAAAGAAATAACGTTTTGTAAATCACGTTTTAACAACTCTTCGGCATTAGGTGTTTTTGTTAAAGTTGATTGTGAAAAATCGATTAATACTGGTTTGTCGTGGTGATTAAGGATATTAAACGCAGATAAATCTCCATGGATTAACCCACTTTTGTATAACAAGATGATTTGTTTAATGATTTCATCAAAAAATTGTTGTGGTTCTTTAGGTATTGAATCCTTTAATCTTGGAGCTGGTTCTTTATCTCCAATAAACTCTTCTACAATGATGTTAAATTTCCATGACAAAACCTTTGGAACTCTAACATTTCCTTTCTGTGCTCTAAGTAGATTTTTGTATTCTCTTTGAGTCCAAGAAAATATGATTTCTCTTCGCTTATTCTTCAGAAAATCATAACGAGGATCCTGTTTGATATAATTGAACATTCTTTTAAAATCACAGTTTTGAATGCGATATATTTTCAGAATCAGTTTGGTTTTGCCTTTTTTAGCTATAAACACATTACTTTCTTTACCAACAAAAAGCGGGCTAATTACTTCGTCGTAAACCCCATGGCTTTGTAACTCAAACAAATTTCTATCAGTAAAGGCATCAAATACACCTCGATCTGTTCTAAACCGTTCTTGAGATGTTCTTGTAACCATTGTTAGAAGATTTACTTTTTGTTATATTAAGCTTTCTTTAATCTTTTTGACCTAGCATTTTTTGAGATGTAGTTAAATTGCTGCTTGGACTTTCTTGCTGTAAGTATAAACGGATAACTTCAGCACAGTGTGTTGGAGACGCTTCTGCGGTATTTATTTCCAAATCATACAATTTATTGTTATGAACACGACCAAACTGGTATTTGGCTATGCCAATTATTCTATCGCCCCTTGCTATTTCCCTTTGTTCAAGAACATCTATTGGACACTTTATACCTACTAATATCACCTCATAATCTGCTAACTTTCTTGCACAATCATCTACCCATACTTGTTCTTGAAGAACGTGGTCTACCACAATATTTTCTCTTGCCAGGGCTCTTCTTGCAATATCATCGTGGAACTTTGAAACCACATAATCTAATGCCCCCTGTGGTCTTTTTTTTACCAATTCTGCCTGATGTAGTCTCTTAAATTCCCTTCCAAAGTAATCTATAGATACGTAAGAATAACCATCTAATATTCTTTCTAATTCTTTGGCAATAGAAGTTTTCCCTGAACTAGAGGTTCCATTAAGAAGAATAATTTTCCCATAATGTTCTAGTCTCATAAATACTTGTTAGCAAGTTTTTTTATAAATTCTTTGTTCTTAATTACTTTTAAGTGACAATATTTCCAAAAAGTTTATATACTAGTTGTCCTTTAAGAGTAGTAAACACATCAAAACCACCTCTTTTCCCTGGTGAACTTGTTTGTTTCCTTGCTCGTCTTGGGGCCTTACTAGTTCGCTAGGGTTCTTTATAATCTTTTGAATTACAATACAAAAACGCAAATATTTGGCTTTATTTTCAATTTTAACCAAAATTATGTCTCTTATTTCTCTAATTCTTTTTTTTTACCGAAGCATTTATATATATGTTCTTAGATTTTAAACTAAAGCCCGACACAGAGAGTACCTGTGGGAGTTTACGGTAATCTCAAAAAAATTCGCTACTTTTTTGAGGCTCAAACTTCGGTTTGCAAACCAAGCCATGAACTCAGGAGTTAGTGTAACGGGCTCCATTTACAATCAATAAAAAAAAACTCGGAAGAGTAGAATCACCTTACCTCATCACTATCACTTTGCTTCCTTTGAAGCTGATCACTTTGTTGACGTATAACTTAGATTCTATTTTTCTGCAAAAATAAAACTTTAGAATGAAAGTTTACCTAACGTCGCAGGTATTGCATAATGATCGTCAATTCATACTTAATTCACACAAATCTGACATTTAAACAACAGATTTAATTAAGAGAACAGATTCATTTAGGTAGCTTTTTCTAAAGTAACTGGAGGAAAGAAATATGGCAAAAATTAGCCCTGTTGCGGCAAAATACATTGTACATGCAACCATTATAATTGAAGGGGTTGTTGATCGTCCTGACGTTATTGGTGCAATCTTTGGTCAAACTGAAGGTCTTTTAGGTAGTGATCTTGAGTTAAGGGAATTGCAACGTAGCGGAAGAATTGGAAGAATTGAAGTTAATGTTAATACTAGTTCTGGAAAGACTAAAGGAGAGATTATTATCCCCAGTAGTTTAGATAAAACCGAAACTGCTATTGTTGGAGCTGCTTTAGAAATTATCCAAAGAATTGGTCCTTGTAATGCTAAAGTACAAGTTCATACCATCGAGGACGTAAGAGTTAGCAAAAGACAGTTTGTTATTGATAGAGCAAAAGAACTATTAAGAGAGCTAACTGATAAGACCTTACCAGATTCACAAGAATTAGCTGATGAAGTTTCTCAATCCGTAAGGATGATGGAAGTTGTCGATTATGGTAAAGAAAAGTTGTCTTGCGGTCCTGCTATTGATGAAAGTGATGAGATCATCATCGTAGAAGGAAGAGCAGATGTTCTTAATTTGTTGAAGCACGGGTTTAAGAATGCCATCGCTATGAACGGGACTTCTTGCCCCGATACAATTAAGGAGCTAGCGCAAAAGAAAACTGCTACTGTTTTTGTAGATGGTGATCGTGGTGGCGACCTAATTATCAGAGAACTATTGAGCGTTACTGATATTGATTTTGTCTGTAAAGCACCCGATGGAAAAGAAGTTGAAGAAATCACTAAAAAGGAAATTCACAAAGCTTTACGTGGCAGAATCACTGCGGAACAAGCTAAGTTAGACCTAGGTGTTGATAGTAATGGTTCATTGAAAGAAGAAATTAATAAAATCGGACCTTCTGCAATGTCTAAGGGACAGTTTCAATCACCAAGAAGAAACAATGGTCCTTCTACTTCTAACATCAAGAACGATAGATCTGATCGTGGAGATAGGCCAGAAAGAACAGAGAATAGGTCAGAAAACCGTCCTGATCATCGTAATGACAATCGCAGTAATGACCGATATGGAAATAGGCCTCAAAACAATCCTCGTCAAGCTCCAAGAGAGACGAGATTATCTGCTGACGAAAAGAAAAAGTTCAAGCAGACTTTGGAAGACCTTTTTGGGACAAGAGGCGCTTGTATCTTTGACAGTAACTTAAACATCTTAGGCAAGGTACCTTTAAGCGAGTTAGAAACAACTATTAAAAGTTTGAATGGTGGAATTCATGCTTTAGTGCTGGATGGAACTATTGACATTGATTTGGTGAAGTTAGCTGAAAGAATTGGTATTGTTTACTTGGTTGGAACTAATTCTAAGGTTAAGGAAGCAAATAAAATCAACATCCTTACAGATGAACAGTTGTAAATAATTTTTTTTTTAAATTTATTTTTTCTTCTTTTTATTCTTCTTGATGAAATCAATTTGATCTTTTAACCATAACCTTTTTATTCTCAGTTAGTTTAATTTTGTTTTATGGTGTTTGATGTTATTATTGGTCGCTCTAAAAAAGATGTGGCTAAGTTTGGTAAAAAAGGTACGGTTCTTGTTGGTAAACAATACGTTAAGATGGGCCAAACCACTTCTTTATCTAATCCAGTTTATCTCGATGTTGCTGGTGCTCACGTTGTCTTCATTGTTGGAAAAAGGGGCAGTGGTAAGAGTTATACTATGGGTGCAATAGCTGAAGGGTTAGCAGATCTTCCAACTGAAATTAAACAGAACTTATCTATTGTCTTAATAGATACGATGGGTATTTATTGGACTATGAAATATCCTAATTTTCAAGATGCCGATTTAGTAAAACAATGGGGATTTGTTTCTCGTGGTTTAGATGTTAAGATTTATACTCCTTCCGGATTTTATTATAAATATCAAGAAGAAGGAATCCCTACCGATTTTCCTTTTTCTATCCGCCCTATAGATGTTGGGCCTAACGATTGGTGTACTGCTTTTAATCTCAACCCCAATTCTGCTGAAGGAGTTTTGTTGACTGAAGTGGTTCAGAATTTAAGTAAGGATGGAAAAAGTTTTTCTATTGAAGAACTCATTGAAGCAGTTAGGAACGATACTGAAAGTGAGAAGGTTGTTAGAAACGTTATCGTTAATGAATTTAAAAAAGCACAAAGTTGGAACATCTTTTCACAAGAAGGAACTCCTTTAAAAGACATTATTGCCGGTGGACAAGTTACAGTTTTGGACGTAAGTCCATACGCTACTATGGCATCTGGCTGGGAGATCAAGGCTTTAGTTGTTGGTTTAATCTGTCGGACATTATTTAATCAACGTATGTTAGCAAGAAAAACTGAAGAGTTTAAGTCGGTTGATGCAGCTATGCATTACTTTTCTAAACAAGTCGAGGAAAAGATGGAAGAACCTTTAGTTTGGATTGCTGTTGATGAAGCCCACGAACTTTTGCCACATGATGGTAAGACTGCTGCCAGCGATGCTTTAATCACCATCTTGAGAGAAGGACGTCAACCAGGAATTTCTTTAATTCTAGCTACTCAACAACCAGCTAAGATCCATACAGATGTGATGACTCAATCAGACACAGTTATTGCCCATCGTCTTACTGCTAGGATGGATGTTGATGCTTTGGGATTATTAACACAAAGTTATATGCGCCAGGGTTTAGAAAGAGAAATCGATGACTTACCTAGAGTAAAAGGATCTGCCGTAATATTCGATGATGCTAATGAAAGAATCTTTCCAGTACAAATGCGTCCAAGATTTACTTGGCATGGCGGAGGTAGTCCTTCTGCCTTGCACGAACGGAAAGACTATTTAAGTAAGGGCCTTAAGGAACTAAAAGATTTAGATTAAGATATTTACCTCAAGGATATTTAAACAATGAAAATATAAAAATGACCGCAAAAAAAAATTTTTTGGATGCAATGAAATTTCGTCACGCTTGCAAGTTATTTGACAAAACAAAGAAAATAAGTAAAGCAAATCAAAATTATATTCTGGAGTTGGGAAGATTATCTCCTTCTTCAATGGGTTTAGAACAATGGAAATTTGTAGTTATAGAAGATAAAGATACAAACCAGCTCTTGCAAGAAGCGTGTTATAACCAACCTCAAGTTGGAACTGCTAGTTTCAATGTTATTATCTTAGCTAAAGTTGAAGAGTTAAAACCAGGAAGTAAGTATTTGGAAAATATTTTACAGCGTTACGGTATAAATAAAGAGAAAAGAAGGAATCGTTACGAACAATTTTATCACCAAATTAAAGATATCAAAAGTTGGGGTGTTGCTCAATGCCACATCGCTGCAGCTAATATGATGACGGGGGCAGCTTTTATAGGAATAGATTCTTGCCCAATTGGTGGTTTTGATTCTGATAAAGTCAAGAGATTATTAAAATTAAAATTAAAATATCAAGAAGTGGCCTTGATTATTTCTTTTGGTCATCGAGCTAAGGATGCGCCAAAAAAAATGCGTTTGAGTTTTGATGAAGTCGTAGAGTTCTATTAAAATTTAACAACTTCAATTAAATTACATGTAGAATAGTTAATTTCAATTTTATCAAATGTTTTTAATGGAACTATTTCTTCTCTAGAATCAACTGAAATGATGTGATCTGGAGAGTTGGGATAAATCGTTAATTTTTCTTTTTCTTTCAAAATCATTTGAGTTAAGGTTGGTTTTCGATCTTTATTTGGTTCTCTAATTAATAATGCGAATTCATCTTCTTTAAATGGTTTACCTCCTCCATTTTTATACCAGGCTGTTGAACCAGTAAATGTAGAAACAATTATACCTGAACAATTAAATCGTTCTTCCTTTTTATCATGGATTATTGTTAAATCACTAGAACGGTAAGGGTTTTTATTTCCTAAGTATATCTCATTAACAACGGGAATATTTATTAGTTTGCTATTTATTTTAATTGATAATGAGGATAAGGGTACTATCTTGAATTTTCCTTCTTTCAGTTGTTTTAGTCTTTTTTCTAAGTTTGAAATGTTGCCGGAGGTCAATGCTCCAATACTCCCTTGTTTTGGATGTTTGTGAGAATTAGAATTGAAGCCCAACAATGGGGTCTTTCTAAAATATTTTGTGGCCAAAATAAAAGCGCCATCCCCACCAAGAGTGAT
>Ga0065182_1000135_pt1 | contig 30424 bp, 29 predicted proteins | sample CryGey02umfilter_2_FD_59208 | JGI IMG/M metagenome (GOLD analysis project Ga0065182, IMG submission 59208) | Groundwater microbial communities from aquifer in Utah, USA - Crystal Geyser 4/10/14 0.2 um filter (version 2) (version 2) | ecosystem: Environmental > Aquatic > Deep subsurface >...
AAAAAATTGACAATTCTAATCAAGATAAAAATAAACAAGATAAAAATAAAGTAGAACAAAAAACTGTCTTGGACGACAGTCTAAAACAAAATGGCATGGCAGAAGAAAGTCTTCAAAATGCCAAAAAACCATTCCTAAAAAAAGTTATGGACTTCTTCTACCACATGATTTCCTCTGGTTTCAAATTTTTGATGAACCTGCTATAATGAATCATAATCACCCGTCATAACGAATGATATTAATTTTTTTTTTCTAAGCGAAACTTAAAAAATATAAAAAAATACTACTAGGTTGATTCAATAATATAAATTAATATGCTCAAAAAATATAGCAAAATTGGAATATTATTGGTTATTTTTTTAATCCTCGGTGCAGGATGCAATGTCTTACCTAAAAAGACCACCCATACTTACAATATTCAAGTCACCAAATCCACAACCTACACAGACAAACATCAAATAGAAGAAGAAAATGAAATTATGCCAGTAGACCAACTGATGAAAAAAGTAGACCCACAACTAGAAACACAAATAAAAAATGGGCAAGAAAAAATGACGAAACTAAATGGAGTAATTGCTACCATGAGCAAAGAATGGAAACTGTACGTCAATAATATTTCCCCAGAATTTACTAACCTTGCCGACTTGATGGTCCGTGCTTCTGAACAAATTGAATGGCGCTATGAAGAAAAATAATAATTGAGCTAGTGGCAGTTGTACTTATTTTAAATAGCGAAATCAATGTTAATAAAATTATGAACAAAAAAACTCAAATCTCTGTAATTCTGATCCTCATCGTGCTTGGTTTTACAGCCAGACTTTTTCCACACCCAGCCAACTTTGTTCCTATTGGGGCTATTGCAATCTTTGGAGCGCTGTATCTACCCCGTAAAATTGCTCTCCTCGTTCCCCTGCTAACTATGTTTGTGAGTGATATTTTTATCGGATTTTATAGCTGGCCCATGATGGCCTCTGTTTATCTGGGATTTGCTCTCATGGGATTGATTGGCCTCCAAGTTAGAAAAAACAAAAAGTTTAGTACACTTCTCAGCGGGACACTACTCGGTTCTTTCTTATTTTTTCTACTTACTAATACTGCTGTTTGGGCTTTTGGAACAATGTATACTATGGACATTTCGGGTTTGTTTCAGAGCTACTACATGGCTCTGCCATTCTTCCGCAACAGTATTTTAGGTGATTTATTTTACACTGGTGTTTTGGTTGGTGCTGTGGAGGCCTTACAGTATTATTATCAAATCAAGAATATAAAGCAAAAGATTTCAAATTTGTAAAATGGTTGTTTATCAAAACTCCATAACCTTTCTGGACATTGAAGCTAACTAAACAAAAAAACTCGCTTAATAATCTAAGCGAGTTTTTTTAAAAATTTTGTATTCAACAACCTCACATTCCTAATTCATTATCCCACATCCAACACCAAAAAATCATCCGAAATTCATGTCATCACCATAAGCTGTATCGCCAGAATCAGTCTGATATCTTTTTTTCTTGGCACTTTCGTTTTCAACAATCTCCTCTACTGGAAGATTGACAAATTCCATTGGTAGACCAGATGGTGGCTCAGAAGTCTTGAGAGTGGCTGACTGAACATTTGGAGTAGCCACATGTGACATTGGAAAATGCCAAATGGTTGCCAGCTCTTCAATATTTAAGACATCAGCTTTCTTACCAGTCGACGTCTTTCTCTTTCTAAAAGCCTTCATCAACTGTCTTTTTCGATGTTCGGCTCTTTCTGTAGCATTGAAGTACTCGGCAGATGTAACGTAATTTGGAGCAAGAGAATTGGAAGTAGGAATATTGAATTGATTAATTGCCCCTATGAGAGAATTAACTCCATTACTTGGTTTGAAAGATACTTTGGTGGCCAAATATATGGCTCTGATTTTTGTTTTAAAACCTATTTTTCCAATCTTGTCTTCCATTGCTTCAACTAATTTTTTCTGTCCAGGGGTCAGATATTGAAGTTGATTAGGTGAACCATCGTCAGAAGATTTTGAACCTGTATCCTCGGCACGAATCCCGCCAGTCATCTGTGCCCCCATCTCCTCAAAACTTTTACCAATTTCCTTGGTAATTGGATTATCAAAAACCCAACTAAACATCCCCGGCTTATGTTTTACATCTTCACCAATCAATTCCTTGATTTTTTTGATACACTCTTTTTTCCAAGCTGCGCCTTCCGCAGGTTCAATAATAATTTGGTACCACATTTGTTCACCTGATCCAATCCTGCTAAAACTTTCTAAAAAAGTACCAATAGGATCTTTGAGAACAGTGTCTTTGGAAATATTGTGTTCAAACTCACTATACATTCGAATCGGAAAAGCATAATGTTCAGTTAGGTTAAAATCAGCCCCCCACATATCATACTCTTCGTTAGGAAATTTTTCTGGCGCACTTTCTGTGTAATCTTCTACTTCTGTAATATCAGAATCTGGATATTGAGCATAAATCGCCGCCTCGACGACATCTTGATATTTATCAAGAGTACGAATCAGAAATTGTATATAGCCCTCGATACTGATAATTTCCAAACTAAATTTGTATGGTTCAAATCCTCGACGATATTTAGTTCCAATACTAGGGGTCTCCAGAACACTGTATATATGACTAAAAAATTGTTCAACAGCCTTCGGTGTCTGAACATTGAGAGGTGGAATATCAATTGCCAAAAGAACATATTTCCAATCTTTTTTCCATTTGTCACTTTTGTACTCAGCCAACAAATGTAATGAAGCAAAAAATAGTAAATAAAATAAAAAAAGCCAACCACCAAATATAAAAACAATGATAACAATCTCGGCAGAAGAATATTTAGCAAAAAAATCCAGAATAATTTCTAGCATAATTTTATGAGAAAAACATTATATCAATAAAAAAAACTATACTTCGATCAATTTGTAAACAATCAAGTAGACAATAAACACCAGAAATCCTGTCCACCACCATCCAAATTGTCCAGTCTTGTATCCGATAAAAAATACCAAGAGACAAATAAACGTAGCAATAGCCGAGATAAAATGTCTAACAAATGCCTCAGACATAAAAAATATTTTGATTATTACCAATAATAAATTTCGCTAAATACTTTGAATTAATAATATGGTCTAATAAAATTATACCATAAAACTAAATAACTAACTATGCAATGAAGTACTTTTAGAGATTGTTGAAAAAAATTCCTTTACCAACAATATATCTTGATTTATTTTATTGATCAACTCATCTTTATGGTAAATCTTTTCAACAGAAGCCACTTGTTGAATTGGATCAACCTCTAGAAAACTACCATAAAAATCAGGACCATCATAATCAACCAAATAAATCTCCACTCTCCAAGCAGGCATATTTTTAATTACCAAGGCCGCTTTGTATACTTTCTTTTCAAGACTACACCGTGCCGCATAGACACCTGGACCTAGCTTGACTTCTTTTTTTGTGCAATCCAAATTAGCTGTAGGAAAACCATATAACTTTCCCATTTTATCTCCGCCAACTACAATTCCACCAAACATAGGTGTCAAAAAATTACAATATACTTAATGTTTTAGCATTTTGGCCATTTCGATTGCAGCCTTCCCCCACTCATAGCCACTATTCTTCGACTCACTGGATCGATCTATGGCTTGTTGCTCTGTCAAACAAGTCAAAACACCATAAATAATAGGAATATCGTTGTCTATGTTCAATCTCATAATCGCCTTAGTGACAGAATCAGCAATATATTCAAAATGCATAGTCTCACCTTTGATAAGAGAGCCTAAACAAATTATAACATCTATATTTTTTTCTCGAATCAATTTGCTAACAACAAACGGTATTTCAAAAGCACCAGGAACCTGATACACCGAAATATTTTTCTCCTCTACACCTGTCTCAAATAATGCCTCCTTGCATCTACCAAGTAAAGCATCCGTAATATGGTTATTCCAACGACTGACCACTATTCCAATCCTAAAAGATGAACCATCCAGCTTATCAAAAACAATTCCCTTGCTCATATATATAAAATCAGTTTAAATCAATGCTAATTATTCAAAATCTCCATCGCTTTTTCCAAGCCCTTGTCTGTATACTCCACATCTTGACCTTCTGTTGTGCCCTCATCTACAGGAACAAACATGTTTTCTATAACAACATCAGGCATAATGCCCTCTCCATCGATCATTCTATCTTTTGGGGTCAACCATTTAGCAATTGTGAGCTTAATAGCCGATCCATCAGGTAGCACTTCAAAATCTTGAACAGAGCCCTTACCAAATGTCTTGGTACCGACAAGTGTGGCTACACCATGATCTTGCAGTGCCCCAGCAACAATTTCTGAACCAGATGCACTGCCACCATCCACCAACACCACAGTAGATATATCAGAAAAACGGTGTCTCCCTCTTGTTTGGTGTTCACTGTCAGGTATCTTAGCAAAACGTTCTTTCACAATGGCACCTTTGTCTACCCACTCGCTCGCAACATCAATTGATGTTTCCAAAAATCCTCCTGGATTGAGACGCAAATCTAAAATAATTCCTCTTGGAGAAGTCAAAACAATTTCCCTGACAGCTTTATCAAATTCAGTCCAAGTAGTCTCATTGAAGTAACTTATCCTCACATAGGCTATATTATTTTCTTTAGTTTCCCAAGTTACTGTTGGCACACTGATAGTCTCACGAACAATTTCTAGATTTTCCATTGTTTCAAATCCATTATGAGTAACAGCAAGAACTACTGATGTCCCCAGCTCGCCACGAATATTAGCCACAGCATCTTCCAATGTCATTCCGGATGTTTCTTTGTCGTCAATAGCGTATATCTTATCTCCAGGCACCAGGCCAGCTTTTTCTGCTGGAGAGCCTGGAAGTGGAGCGATTACAATCAGTTGTTGGTCACGAAGACCAATTTCTGCCCCTATTCCTTCAAATTCGCCAGAAAGATCTTTGGCAAATTCCTTGGCTTTAACTGGTGGAAAATATGTGGAGTAAGGATCATCAAGCCCGCGAACCAACCCAGCGATTGCCCCATAAAACAAGTCAACATCATTGACTGGTTGGTCAACATATTTTTCTTTAATCTTATCCCAAATATTCCAAAACTGTTCAAAACTCACTTCTGAAGATCTTGATTTGGAATAAATATCAATTACTTTGCTAAGAACCACATCGCCATTATCGTCAAAAATTTCATTCCGAACAGTATAAGCGTGACCAAAATAAAAACCAACAAAAAAAAATAAAACTAAACTAATGATTACATAAAGCTTATTGTTTTGTTTTGGTAAGTTTGTTTTTAATTCTTCCATAGTTATTTATGTATTAGTTTATGACAGTTTTTACTGTTTGATAAAGTATAACGTCAAATTTGTTTCTATCTCATACTGTCCGCTTACATGCTTCTGCTAAATAAGTCTAATAGCCATCTCAAAAATATACCTACCAAATTGAGTAACCAAAATCCATCTGTCAATCTTCCAAACGCTCAATATCGACTCCAATTCCACGAAGCTTAAAAATCAAATCTGCATAACCTCTCTCTAGCGGATAGACATGTCGCAAGACTGATCTGCCTTTGGCAGCAATCATAGCAATAAGAATCACTATCCCTGGACGAATAGCTGGTGGACAAATTACTTCATTTGCTTTCAAAGTTGTTGGGCCTTCGATCATTACTCTATGTGTATCCAAAAGTAAAACATTGGCTCCTAATTTTTGTAATTCCAGCATATACAAAGCCCTGTTTTCATAAACCCAATCATGAATCAAAGTCTTACCTCGAGCTTGAGTAAGCATCGCTCCAAACAAAGGCAAATTATCAATATTCAAACCCGGAAAAGGACGACCATAAATCTTATCTGATAAAGCAACCAGTGAAGATGATTTCAATAAAATATCAGCAATATTAAAATAACCATTTCTAGATTTATGAACATTTGTAATTTTATATTTTTGGCCCATCACCCGTAACTTTTCCAATTCCAATTCAAGAAAATCTAATGGACAATTACTAACTGTGAGATTAGATTTTGTCGTTACAGCAAGAGATATCCAAGTCATAGCCACTATCGGGTCAGGCATAATATAATAAGTATCCACAGATTTTAACTTTTTTACTCCTGTAATTTTGAGAGTGGTTGTACCAATCCCCTCGATTAAAGCGCCTGCTTTTTTGAGAAAATAACAAAGATCCTGAACCATGTAATTTGATGAAGCAAACTTGATAATAGTCTCACCTGGTGCCAAGACAGCAGCCATAATCGCATTTTCAGTAGGGGTGTCACCAGATTCATACATCACTATATCTGCTGAATGGAGGGACTTGTTTTTGACATCATAATATTTTGATTTTGAAACTATCGAAATACCAAATTGTTCTAAAGCAAAAAGGTGAGGCCCAATAGTCCTGGCTCCCAACTTACATCCTCCTGACTTGTAAATTTTGTATGACTTTTCTCGCGAAGCCAGAGCTCCTATAAATAGGAGAGATGCTCTAGTTTTCTCACAAGCTTCTTTGTGAATATTGTCCATTTGGAGCTTAGCACTGCTATTAATGACTAGGGTACTATCGTCTACTCGCTCCACAATTACCCCAATGCTATCAAGAATCTCCAAAAATCTGTCTACCTCGACGATATTGGGGATATCTTTCAATGTTACCTTGCCACGGATCATCAATGATGCACAAAGAATAGCCACTGTAGAATTTTTTGTGGTACTAGTCTCGATTGTGCCTTTCAAAGGCTTACCTCCTCTGACAACGAATTTTGTCATAACTTAGTTGATTTTTTGACCTAATTACGATAGTATTATACCTGGAAAGTTGTTAGAAAGCAATAATTATGTCTTATCCTGCTATAAAGCTAACACGTAAAATCAGAATCGCCATCATGATTTTTTTAATTATTGCTTTCTTTGTAATTTCACCCATCATAATCCTATATACAGCTGGATATCGTTATGACTTTAAAGCCAAAAAAATACAGGAAACTGGCGTAATTAGTATTGATGTAAAACCAAAAGACTCTCGAGTTTATCTCAATGGTATTGAACTGAAAAACAGTATTCCAGTCCGACTGACCAATCGTCTTCCAGGTGATTATAATATAAAAATAAAAAAAGAAGGTTATCATGAGTGGAAAAAAAATATTACAGTAGAAAGCAAAAAAACTTATTATATTAAAGACATAATTTTATTCAAAAAATATTTTCCGATTAAAATATCAGACTTTGAAAATAATTTTGTGTTTATCTACCCGTCTACCAACAATGGTTATGCTTTGTCAATATACAAAATTGAAAATATTTTTGAAGTCAGACTTTTGGATCCAAAAAATAATCAAGAAACCTTAGTCTTGAGAGAAAATATGGATGAACCTCCTGAAATAGAATGGTCTCCACTAGGAAAAAGGGCAATCATAAAATTTGTCAAAAATGGTGTAAAAAACATAAGTTTATTCTCAACAGGAAAAACAAATGTAACTAATACTTACACATTTACTGACATAAAAAAAAATTTTGTCACCCAGTGGTCACAAGAAAATATACTAACCCAAGATGACACAAAAATTTTATCTCTCACTGATGATGACACATCTGAAGTAATGAAAATTCCGTCTTCAGTCTGGTTTATTGATGACAACGACAATTTATGGCAGATTGACCAAGAAACAAACAACCTCTTAATCAAAAAAGACGATATTACTTCATCTATTCACCTACCCACAGAAAACATTGCCAAAATTATTGATGCTACAGAAACATATATTATTGTTCAAAATCAAAGTCAAGAAATATCCGTTATCATGTATGAACAAAATAGAACAACAAGTACCAAAACACTACCATCAAATTTTTTGCTGTACAACAATAGCCAAGAAGAATGGACCACGTGGAGCGAATGGGAAATATGGAATATTTATAAAGACGGCACACAATCCCTCGTCAATCGTCTGGAGTACCCTATAGACAATATCATTCTTTTGGACGATTTTGGTAATATTGGCTTAATTTCTGGACAATCTGTCTTAGCCTTCAACCAGACCTACCACCTCACTTACGTTTTATTAGATAATACAGAATTGGAGAATGTCTGGTCTGACAAACAAAATAAAAAAATATACTTTACAAGTTTGGACAACAACAAAACAAGTCTATACAAGTTGGAATACTAAAAAAAAATATCTCTTGTCTCTCATATTTTTTTAATTAAAATCATCAAATTCTACATCTCAATGATCGTCTTATCCCCTACCACTATTCTATGCCCAGCCTTCTCCCCATTTTTTTTCTTTCGTAAATTGACACCTTTACCAATCAAACTATCGTGAATAAAAATATCACAGTCAATGTAAGCATTGTCCAAAATAATAGTGTCTTCTAAAGAAGAATTGTGTACTTCTGTGCCTTGACCAATAGTGACGTATGGACCGATCTGACAATTTTCCAAAATACAATTTTCACCAACCAACACCGGCCCAATGACTTTTACATTTTTTCCAACATGCGAACCAATCCCAATATTAACTTTCCCAGATATGACTGCACCTAATTCAGTCATGCTTTGGTTAACAAAATGTTCAGCATCCATTTTATCTAAAAGCAAATTATTAGCAGTGAGCAAATCTTCCACTTTTCCAGTATCTTTCCACCAACCAGTAATTTCCTTGTATCCTACTTTTCTGCCATGCTTGAGGAGATAAGAATGTATGCTTGATATTTCATATTCTCCCCTCGCACTTTTCTCAATATTTTTAAAAGCATCAAAAAACACGTCTCCAGCATAAAGATAAATGCCAGTAACAGCAAAGCTGTTGGCGGGGTTAACAGGTTTCTCTATTACATCAATCAATTCTTTTTTTTCATTAAAAACTGGCACTCCAAATCTCTGAGGATCTGGTACCTCTGACAAAGCCAGCATACAGTCGTATTGTCCTATTTCAAATTCCTTAAACATGCCCTTGATATCTCCAAAAAGAATATTATCTGACAAATAAAACATGAAAGGATCATGTCCGATAAACTTTTTGGCTTCATTGACCACATGGGCAATCCCTTGCGGACCACCAGTCTGTTCATAAAACCTGATCTTGATCCCCCAGTGTCCGCCGTCACCAATATAATCTGGTAAGCTAGTATCCCCCGGATTGGTATTGATAAATATTTCTTCCACGCCTGCTTCGACTGCTTTTTCAATAGCATGAAAAATCATCGGCTTGTTGGCTAATGGCAAAAGATGCTTATTGATAGTCGTAGTGATAGGATACAAACGAGTTGCTCGTCCCCCACCAGTGAGAATTGCTTTTTTAATACGCATATATATCATTTATCCTAAATCAATTCTTGACAAACATTAATTTCGCCGTGTAAATCTTCCAACATTTTGATCTTGATTTGTTCATAGTTAATTTTTTGAGCTAATAGCCAAGACAATTTTACAGTCATTGATTCAATACTCATATCATATGCCGGGATAGCCAAATCGTATTCTCGCAAATATTGTCCTGTCTCATTTACCTGAAAATTAGACACCCCACTTGGGGCTTGAGTAGTCACCACGATTGGAATTTGTTTTTCTTTCAGATATTCAAAAGCTGGAAATAAATGACTGCTAGGATCACCTGCCCCGAAAGCTCTAAAAATAAATGCTGTCATACCATTATTTTCAACCAACGATCTAAATAAATCAACAGACATGCCAGGAAATTCTGTCAACGAGGCAATACTTTTTGTATCAAAATCTTTTTTTACACTCAACACTCTTGACTGGATTGCCAACGCTTTATATTTGGATAGATAGGCAATGTGTTTTTTCATAGCAGCCTCATCAATCCTCATAAATCTTCCAATATCTCCCAAGGCACCGGTCTGAAACGCTTTAAAAGGATCGTAATCGAAATCAGTACCTTTTTTAACTCTTGACCCTGTAATAATTTTGCTTCCAAAAACTGCCATTACTCCTTTTACTTCATGGTATCCCCACACAGCCATCCTTAGAGAATTGACCAAATTTGTGACAGAATCAGTGCCCAGATATCCAAGAGGGACTTGTGCGCCAGTCAAAATAACTGGTTTATTGATATTTTCCAAAGCGAATGTCAAGGCTGCTGCAGTATATCCCATTGTGTTTGTACCATGTAAAACAATAAATGCATCAAAATCGTCGTATTTATTTTGTATCTCCTCTATTATCGACGTCCAATTTTCTGGTTGCATATTAGAGCTATCAACGTTAAGCAACTCAGAGATAGAAGGAGTAATTTCTATATTCCAATTTTTCTTTACAATATCTACAGAATTCTCTAGTATGGACAAAAAACTATTTGGATCAGACTTTGTATTTTGCGAAACATTGCTCTCTGCAACATTGCCAGCCACAGTTCCTCCAGTAAAAATAACTAATATTCTTTTTTTTGTGTATGTGCTCATATAAATATAAAAAACAGATTATAAATTATTTTTTGTTCTATGATACTTCTTCTATAAAAATCACCACCAAATCAACCCTTTAACCACAATCCAATAATAAATCTTCATCAGTGGATTACCAATATACTTCAAAACAGAATTATTCATTGAAGCATCTTGAAAATCAATTCCAGGTACAGAAAAACCAAGCAAATACCGATCACTCACCTTTCTAATCTTTTGGATATGTTTTCTTTTTCCAAGCCACAGTTTCCAACTGCTACTTTTGAACCAATACTGATAGATTTTCTTTCTCTTGTCAGTCCAGCCACCCTTGATCGCAAAAACCCATAGACCCACTTCCAAAACCAAAGCCATTGGTAACAATAACAACAATGTCGGCCAACGGAAAAACATCAGCATCACCCCATAACGATTGCGTTCCATCCAATAGAACTTGGTAATACTACGGCTAAATTGATACTTATGATAAAAAACAGAATCATTAACAAGAGCAATCTTGTAACCCACTGACCGTAAACGAAAAGTCCATTCCAAATCTTCGTGATAGAGAAAAAAATCACTATCCCAAGAACCAAATTTTTTAATCACCCCTACACTCACCATAAGCGCCGCACCACTGGCATAAGAAATTTCTTTTATTTTTGGGTAAATTATATCTTTATACTTCATACGATAGTTGTGACAATAACCAAACCCTAAGTAGTGAAACATATTGCCATCGCTGTTGAGTAAATCTGCCTCAGGATGCAAAAGTATGAGAGATTGAGCTAGGCCAATATTCTTATCATTTTCCATAGCCTCCACCAATGGTTCAAAAGCATTGACTGCCAAAAAACCATCGCTATTGTGAAAAAAGACATAATCAAAACCGTGCTCAATCGCCCAATCCACGCCAGCATTATTGCCCCCAGCAAATCCAAAATTTTCTTTTTGAGACAAAAGTGTGGTATGAGGTAACTGATTGCCAGACAGAGGCATGACATTTTCTTCCAAATAACGCACAGAATGGCCATGTTCAGGATGAAGATTGTCAACAATTACAAATTCCAACTTGTCTTTTGGGTAAGTTATTTTTTTCAACGAAGAAACCACATCGTCAATATAGGGTTCGCAATGAAAACTGAGATATATGATGGCTATTTTGGGATAAAAATTCATATTCTATTTTAGACTTTCGACTTATAATATTTATGATTCCCTCGCCACTTCCACAAATATTGTACCCAACTTTTGGCGTGAATCCGAGCTAATTTATTTTTAAATATTGCTTTGAAAAAGCCAGGTACTTTGGCAGAATCGCGTACATGTACGTGCCTAATAACTATATCATGGACATAATATACTGGCCACCCTGCTTCCCACATACTATGACACCAGTCAGCATCTTCAAGATACATAAAATATCGATCATCAAACCACCCGATGTCGTCCACCATTTCTTTTCGTACCACCATAGCGGCACCAAGCACCCAATCGACAGGACGTGTCTCCTTGTGATCAAAATCTTTCATGATAAGTTTGTCAGCATGCTTTTTGACCCATGTATATTTTTGATCAAAATTAATTTGTTTCAAAGGTTTGATGAGAATACTTGGCAAATCAAAACGATAACATGAATACTGTAAACTCCCATCCATATTTTGAAGTTTTGGACCAATACAACCGATACGCGGATGAGCGTCCATATAGGCAATAATGCGTTCAATGGTTTTTGTATGTTCTGGAATAATAGTGTCGCGGTTCAAAACAAAATAATACCGCGCTTCGCACGTCTTAAATCCATTCACGTTTCCTTTACCAAATCCAACATTGCCACCAGAGTCAACATATATGACTTGTGGAAATTTTTGAAGTGTTTCTTTCATTCCATCTTTGTTTTCCGAATTATCAGCCACCGTAATCTGCACATCATATTTACAATCTTTTGTATCAGAAACCAAAGACTCAACAGCTCGCGTGATGTCGTCTTTACAGAAGTAATTGAGTAATACGATGTTTATGTCAACCATACTTATACTTTTAAAAAAATAAATTAACTCCACCACTTCCGCATTTCCCTCCACCCAACTTTTCTCATTCCTATAATTTCCAATTTCTTATTTCTAATTTCTCGACGATTCTTCCATATTTCCCCTAATCCTTTCAAAACACTTCTATCAAAGATAAGAAACCACATAAACTTCTTAAATTCATACCATTTTATGAACACTGCATCAAGAATCCAATTTTGCCAGTATTCATTTTTGTATAAGGTCATCAAATGATTTTTGTATGAGTGATACTTAACCCAAGCACTTTGCTTTTTCTTATTTTCTACTGCAACCTTGTCCCCTTTTTTATCAAGACCCTCGACTGTCCTATCATGATAGGCGACTGTATCGAGTAAGACAAATGCTTTATATCCAGCGATACGTAAACGAAATGCAAGATCCACATCTTCTTTGTATGAATTATAAAGCGAATCAAAAAAAGTGCAGTCTGAAAAACAAACTTTTTCAATTGTGCTTGTTCGTAACATAGGTAGCGCTCCTGACACGCCAAACACTTCGAGAGCCGTACCATCGCCATTGTGCCTTTCGGCCCGAAAAGATAATTTCATTTTTGGTTCTACTTCATCCCAATCTTTTCCTGCATATTTTTCTACTACGCGACGATTGCGAAAGACTTTCAATCCCAATGAATCTATCTTATTTGTAAAGGTATCTTGAAGTCTGAAGTCTGAAGTCTGAAGTCCATTAAAATTCCACTTCATAAGTCTCGGACTCACCGCCGCCACATTCTCGTGTCTATCAAGAAAATACGTCATTTTCCCAAGACAGTCTGGCGTCAAATACATGTCCTGATTTAACAAAAGCATGTATTCACAATCATAATTCCTAATTCTTAATTCATGATTCAATTTATTATGTCCTTCTGCAAATCCAAGATTTTCTTTTCCTTCTATCAATTCTACATCGACTGGAAAATCCTTAATTTCATTCTTAATCTTTTCAGCCGTATCGTCACCTGATCCATTATCCAAGATAACTAATTTCCAATCTGTATAAATTTGTTTTCTAAGCGATGCAAAAAGATGTGGAATATATTTTGCTCCGTTCCAGGTGACGAGATGTACTGATAGTTTCATAATAATACTGTTTACTGTTTACTGTTTACTGTTTTCTTATAAAACAAATCATTCACCCACGCCATCACAATCCCCACTGGTCGAAATAATGCGATCCACATCCACTTATACCATGGTTCCCATTTTTTAAAATATGTAAGCATGGACTTTGTAAAATTTATTTGTTTCCAAAGTGTCTTTCGTTTTTTGAAACTTTGTCCGACATAATCTACACATGAAATTATTGGCGTGTATACAACTTTGTAATTAAAACGCACTGCCTCACGACAGATATCCACATCCTCATACCAAATAAAATATCTTGGATCAAATGCCCAACCAAGTTTGTCTATAAACTCACGACGCATAAGCATAAAACTACCACGCACACTATGTACTTCTTGTTCTGTGTCAATATCCAAATCTTTCATATGATATCTATCGAGTATATGTGGAAAAATATGAGGCAATTTCAAAATAAGAGCAAGTTGTTCCCACAACTTTGGAAATCGACGTGGCGATGCTTCCCAATTGAAATTCCCATATTGGTCAACAAGTTTTGGACATACGATACCCACGTCTGGGTGTTTATTCATCCATTCAAGAATAATATCAAGAGTTCCATCCTCTACTTTCATATCACCATTAAGAAATAATATAAACTGGCCTTTTGCCAGAGCAAGACCTTTATTATTTGCAACACCAAAACCAAGATTTTCTTTATTTTCTATTATGTGTATTGGCAAATCGCGACCTGTCCCTACGAATTTTGCAATTTTTACGGTCTCGTCAGTTGATCCATTGTCAGAAATGATCTCCTCGCATGTTATGTGTGTACACCCTCGAAAAACCGATTCCATTTGTTTGGCAATATCGTTTGCATTGTTCCATGTGACGGTGATGACTGAAAGATCCATATTAATATGTCTGTGCTAATTTTTCATCCAACTCAAAATTATTTCCTTTTCCACTTCGACCATAATCATCAGAAATCTTGACCACATCATCCAAATCATTTGTAGACACTTCAAAAATATCTGAATCTTCGAGCCCATGTGCGCGATGTACCATACCAGGGTATATATCAAGTTTATCTCCAGGATTCAAAATTACCTCCTCAAGAGCATCCGCCGAAGGTCCAAGTAAAAATTTTATTTTCCCTGACATCAGATACTGTGTTTCTATTTTCTTTTCATGATATTGGAGTGAATATTGATGTCCTTTTTTGATATGCAAAATCTTACCACAATATTGCGCCTGATGTGCAAACCATATTTCATGACCCCAGGGTTTTGGGATTTTTTGGATAGGAATTTGTTCATTCATAATTAGCATGATAATGTTTCATTACTCTTCTCACCTTTTTTCTTCGCCACTGCATACTTCTCCATGGTATCTCTCATTGCCTCATGTACTTCACGCATTTCAATCCCAATCTTACTCAAATTTTCAGATGCCAAAAAATTATTTGATCGTGTTTTTGTCGCAAGACCTTGTTGTACGAGATCATCATTTGTAATCCATTCATTATTATGATTTGGATCAACTAGATCTTCATACAATGCAACAATTTCTCTATGTTTGAGTGTTCCTGGATTGGTCACGTGAAAAATACCTACGGCTTTCTGTTCCATCAATTTATAAAATACATCAATCATATCATCAATAATTGTCACGCTGTTTTCTACATCAATCACTTTTGAAAAAGTTGCCAATTTGTCAATCATGTTATTTGGTGATGGAACATAATCAATCGGCATGCGAATACGAGCAATCCCAACATTTGGCAACGTGGACAATACTAGATCGGTTGCCCATTTTGTTCGTGAATAGGTTACTTCTGTCGGATTACCCATATCATCTTCACGCCATTTCTTATCTGGATGTGGCGAATCGCCATAAAAAATACATCCAGATCCAATATGTAAAAAATAAATTCCTCTTTCTTGACAGCCTTCGGCAATCGTAATGGGAAGTTTTGTATTCCCCAGAATTGTTTCAAGTTGATGTGTTTCACACCAGTCAACATTTGGTTTACCACGAACTCCCGCGGCATTTAAAATTGCATCAGGTTTATGCTCATCAATCAATTTCAATACATCTTCTTTTGAAATAACTCTATCAGTTGAAATAACTGAATCAGCCCATGCGTCGTGACAACGATGACCAATGTAACCTCCGCCGATAATAAGTATTTTCATGTATTAGGTTTTAGGTATTAGGTTTTAGGGATTAGGTTTTGTGCAAAACCTAGATACCTAAAACCTAAACTACCTAATACCTATCTTCCATACCATTCATCATAATACTTCTGATAATCTCCACTTTTACAATGTTCAACCCAAACTTGATGTTCCTTGTACCATTCAATCATATCTTTCAAACCCTCCTCAAAACTAATTTGCGGTTCCCATCCGAGTTCATTTTTTGCTTTGCTAAAATCTATTGCATAACGTCTATCGTGGCCTGGACGATCTTTTACAAATTCAATATAACTCTCATCTTTATCCATCAGTTTAATCAATATTTTTGTCAAATCAAGATTTGTTATCTCGCTGTCTCCACCAAGACAGTACGTCTCCCCTATTTTTCCTTTTTGTAATATAAAATCAATGCCACGAGCATGATCATCAACATGAATCCAGTCTCTTACCTGTTGTCCATCACCATATACTGGTACTTTCTTACCATCCATCAAGTTTGAAATAAAATGCGGTATAAGTTTTTCAGGAAAATGATAAGGACCATAATTATTTGAACAATTGGAAATGGTCATCTCAATACCGTATGTATGATAATATGCGCGCACCAAATGATCAGAAGCAGCCTTGCTGGCAGAATATGGACTACGAGGGTCATAAGGAGTAGATTCGTCAAAAGCAGGTTCGTTGGGCTTCAGAGCTCCAAACACTTCGTCAGTCGACACATGATGAAAACGTTTCTTGTATTCACGCACGCCGTCAAGCAATATTTGTGTGCCAAGAACATTAGTACGAATAAAAGCACTGGGATCCAAGATAGATCTATCAACGTGGGACTCAGCCGCAAAATGCACAATCAAGTCCACATCTTTTACTATTTCAAAAACCACATCTCTATCACAAATGTCCCCTTTTACAAATCTATAATTTTTATTTTCTACAATATCTTTCAGATTTTCTAAATTTCCCGCATACGTCAAACAGTCAAGATTGACTACCTCATCTTGTGGATGTTCTTTCATCCAAAAACGAATAAAATTGGAGCCAATAAACCCCGCTCCACCAGTTACTAACAATTTCATAAACTATTCGACATTATAATTATAACAATCATCATCCTTACGCAAAGGGTAATTACTAAAAAAAACTAACACAGCGGGCTCTTTACCAATATTTGTAGTTGGGTGAGCAACAAAAGTGGGAATATGAATCACATCTTTACATGGCTGAAGATTGATTTTTGTTCTTTCTTTGGTAATGACATTTTCTACTTTTAGCAAAACACTACCAGACTCAAGGTACAACATCACCTTATTTACCTTATGATAATACTCGCCAGTCGTCACCCCAGGATCAATAATTAAACGCGACATGTAGACATCTCCAACTTTTACACTCCACAAAGTTCTACCAGGTTTACTGTTATCTTCTTCCATTTTGAAGTGTTCGATAAAGTCCTCTGAACCCATCATGTTATTTGTCATTATGTAAAAAATGATGATGTACAAGTGCCCAAGTCGCCATGGTTTGCCCATCCCAAATATCATTACGTCGAATCATCTCGTCAATTTCATCAGGCCGACGATAGAGCACTTCTATTTCCTCCGTATCATCCAAATTCATTTCTCGATGTTCACTAACATGAGCCATGAAAACATGGGTAGTGTCTTTGGCATAGCCATTGGCAGGCTGGAATTCACCAACTTTGATAAATTCATCGGCCACGTAGCCTGTCTCTTCCAATAATTCTTCTCGTGCTGCCTCTATAGCCGTTTGCCCGTCTCTTAACCCACCTCCTGGAAATTCAACACTTTCTTTATCAGTCAGATAGCGAGATTGTAAAATGAGGAGTAAACGCCCATCTGGGAAAACTGGCACAATGATCGCCATTCCACGCAAATCTGAATAATAATAATCCCCTACTTCACCATTTGGTTTTTCATAAGTATCGTGCTTATACGCATACCAAGGGTTTTCGTGGATCACTTCTTCTGACAACTTATTGAGGTGTTTCATAGTAGCATTTATGTCGATAACACAATTTAATTTCTTAAATCGGACTAAAATAATTTTATTACCTCCTCAACACTCATTCCCCCGTCATTATTAACAATAGAATGAACGTTACCTCCACCATCGTTCTCAAAGCGAGGTAAAATATGAATGTGCAAATGAGACACCTCTTGTCCGCCAGCTTCCCCGTGATTCCAGCCAACATTGAATCCGTCTGGATGGAGAACCAACTCTATTTTTTCCATCACTATTTCAATAGACAAAAATAAATCTTTTGAAAGTTCTTTATTCAAATCAAATAAGTTTTCAGCATGAACCTTCGGAATCAAGACTGTATGACCCTTGGCATGAGGATTGATATCCAAAAAAGCCAAGACATGAGCATCCTCATGGATAGTATAGTTGGGTATTTCTCCATTGACAATTTTACAAAAAATACAACCTTGCATAGGATTTTTCTATAAATAAATTGTTAATCCTAGGATATCCTATTTTGTATAGATATTCAAGGGTAGTTGGTAGTACCAAATAAAAAATCCTGAATATCTCTCCAACACTCCACCAGACAACAAGGTAAATTGTTCAACTTCCTCTTCCGACATAGTTTCTTGTGGTCTGGCAAAAAAGAAAGCACAGACTCCTTTCTTATCCAATTTTTCAAACAATGGACTAGTTTGGCCTGCAACAATCGAGTCTTTTATCAAACTATCATATAAACTAATTCTTTGTTCTTGACCAAATTGATAATCTATTGGAAAATTTCCACCCACAATCTCCCCTTTGGATATAGACTCCAAAGGCAACAACGACCAAGTATCAGAAAGCACTCGGACACACCCTAAGTCAAAGCCATCTTTTTTGGATAAATCATAAATGTAATTGGCTACTTTATACTCGTCAATGCTAACTACACGCATATCTGGCCCAGAAGCAAAAGAAACTGTCCCTAGCCAAGCAAACATCACAATCATTGAGAAAAAAACCAAAGCTCTATATCTCTTTTTCATTTTTCCAAAATTAATTCCACAAAAACCAACAATAACATAAATTAAAATAAGTAAAGCAAACACAGGATCTAACCGACGAACAAATGATCTGTCTCCCTCAAGCACAAACCAACTTAGTAAATATCCTCCAACAACACTGGTAGAAAAAATATTAAAGACAAGCCAAATTAAATTCTTGTTTTTGACAGATTGCCAAAACCCAAAAATAGTCAACACAAAAATACCGAATGTAACCACCATCACTGGCCAACGCCAGTCAGTAAACAAGTTAGAAACAAAAGCGTAATCTGGTGTATGATTGAATAATATATTACCACTAAGAATATCATGTGATCGAATAGCATTAGCATAGTACCAACCACTAAATTGTCCAAGCATTTGTTTTAATTGGTCAAACATGTTCCAAGACTGCGGAAAATGACTACTTCCACTCACCGTTTCTATTACCGGCCAAACACAAACAGCCACAATTATAGAAAAAATAAAAATAACTTTCTCAAAAAACTTATTATCTTTCAAATTAATATTTTTAAATATCAAAGAAATAATAATGAAAGACCACAATAAAATAAAAAACAGTGTGTACCCAAAAATCATTAATGTGCTAAAGAAAATAGTCAAATTCCTCTGTCGTCGATCATTCTTATGAAGATACTGAAGCCACAACATGAGAGTAAACAAAAACAAAAGCAAACCAAAACTAACCGGCAAAGTCAGACTACCAAGTGCCTGAAATGTAAAAGGAATAAGAGATAGAAAAGCCAAGAAAAGAGCGGCTCGCCACGAACCAAACAGCAACCGACCAATACGCAACAAAACTATTGGCAAAACTAATGACCACAAAAATACCATCAGCCACTTGTTGAGAGTCAATAAATCAATGTCTAATGTGCTTGATAATAGTACGGTAGAACCCCACAAATGTCCGTATAAATATTTATTTGGTATGACCAATGCTTCTGGCAAATCCACACTAGCCACTTCTCGCCAACTAGCCTCTGACCCAAACAAAACTGGCAAAACAGATTGACCATCCAAAAGTTTACTCTCGACAGCAACATGTCGCCAAACATCACCTCCCCAAGGAAGCCGATGCGATAGCGGTAAATACAAATGCATAGCAAGCGACTGGACAATAATCAAAAACAGCAAGGTCTTAACTTTATATTTAGAACAAACCAACACCCCTAAAATAAAGATGGACAAAAAAGTCAGAGGAAGAACTAGTCTGTCGATACTCTGCCAAGGAGAAAACAAAGCCTCGGTACTACTTGTTTTAAACAAAAGAAAAGTTGTTATCAAAATTAACACAAAAAAAATAGCCAGGAAGATGCTATTTTTGGGAAATATGGCAAAATCAAAATTACTTTTTTCACGAATAAAAAAATCCCTGTTTCTATTTTTATTAATTAATAAAAATAGTGTGTAACTAAATATCGTCAAAAAAAGATAAACACCCCAAAGCAACGCTGGAGTAATTTTGTACCAGACAACTAAAATGGAAGTAAATAGACCCAAAAGTGTGAAGACAACAAAAAAAGACAGGACAATAGTCATCCAATCTTGGTGGCGTAACCCAAAAATTCTATGCAAAATGCAACGCCAGTAATCACCCACAAACCATAGATAAAACACAAATAATAAAATACCTACAGCATGGCTATGCCAAACAGTCAGTTGAAAATAAAATAAAGTTAATACGACCACCAACTTCAGTACCTCTACTAATTTTATTTTGTATAAAAATTTCATAATTGATTATTACTTCCAAATTCTATATACTGTTCTCCAGAAACTATAGCTAAATATAGCTCAAAAAGCAAGATGAAACTCCGCTATTCCAAAAAACAACAACGTCTAATCGTGACTACAGGGGCCACCATGCTTTTGATATTAAATATCATGTTGTTGCACAGCATGCTTATTGGCATCCCCGCTATCGCCATCTATACTTATATCTTTAGCAGATTGATTACGGATATTTTTTTAACAAAAGAAACACTAGGAAAATTATTTTATGGTTTTCTGCTCCTCCTCACTGGACAAATCATCCTCAACACCGCTTGCTACTACATAAGTGGTGTGAACATTGGAACGATCGTCATTTCTTTATTATTACCGTTTTTATTGTTCTTGTTTACAACGAGGAGCGAAGAACGAGCAACGAGCAAAAAAAATGATTTAACACTTAAACCATCAAACCCTTTAACAGCAGTTATTGGTACAGTCAGTATACTGATGAATATAACTCTTTTGTTAATCTTGTTTACCAACCACACCACATCCATCATGCCTTCACCATGGCAAGCAGTAAACTACTGGTTTTTCATTCTGTTTGTTATTTCCACTGGGCTTCTAATCTTGTTTATTTGGAAAAATAAAAATTACCAGACCAGTATCTTGGCCGTATCACTACACCTATTCGTGATGTATGGGATTGCTGGAATCCTCTATTCACTCGGCTATGGCTTCGACGCCTTCATTCACAGAGCAACTGAACAATGGATTCTTGTCAATGGTAGTATTTTACCAAAAACTCCCTACTACATTGGTCAATACAGCCTAGTTGCTTGGATGGCCCACCTCACTAATCTGCCTATTTTTTATATTGATGTTTATCTCGTACCAATCTTGGCTTCTGTATCTCTGCCACTTGTCATTTCTACAACACTAAAAAAAATCTGGTATATCCCCTACAAAATTGGTATTCTACTTACCCTCTTCATTCCTTTCATACCATTTCTTTCATTCAACCTCACCACTCCCCACAACCTGGTAATTTTATTTACCGTTCTAATTGTCTTCACCACGCTTGGATATCTAAAAGATAAAATTACTCTCATCATCCCCATCCTTCTCTCTCTCGCCTCTCTCGCCATACACCCCCTAGTTGCCACCCCAACGCTTATTTTTCTAGTAGGAATAATAATCACAAAAAAAATAACTTCGTCAAAATTATCTCTTATCTTTCATCTCTTATTTTTCACGGCAATCACACTGACAGTACCAATATTATTCCTCATCAACAATTTTCTTAACAACGCCCCACTTCCGCAATTCACCAACTCTCTCACCCAATTTCCTCTTTTTCTCGAACTCTTCCGTTGTCCATACTGGTACCTGACTCATGCCCCCCTACTTTATGAAATAATTTATGCCTGGCAGTGGTTGATCATTCCGACAGCTCTAACTTTGTGTGTTGGTGGATTTTTGATGATAAAAAAGAAAATACCTGCAATTTATTTATTTCCACTAACAACAATAGCTTTATTTTTAAGTGCTTGGTTTCTCCGTAGCTGGATTGTCTTCCCCGACGTGGTCTCCTACGAACAGGGCGATTATCCAATGCGACTTCTGAAAACTAGTCTGATATTTATTCTACCATTTGGAATGTACATGATTCACAGAGCACTTAAACACTTAAACACCTTAGCACAAAAACAATTTAACCATTTAACAATTAAACAATTAAGTACTCAAAAAACAGCGTTCACTTTCATGCTAGTAACAATCATTTCAACAGTAATAATGCTATCCCTCTACTTCTCCTACCCTCAAAGAAATATCAAATCCCGTTTTCCTGGATTTAATGTAACGGCATCTGATTTTGAAGCTGTAGAATGGATTTACAAACAAGAAACAGACTTTTCTTTTTCTCCGGCTCTAGATATGAATCAATCTACCATGACTGAAGGCGTAATTTTAGGACTAATGGATGGCACAAACTTAATTGAAAAAAAACCTCATGAATTTGATTATATTGTCCTGTCAAATCAACTTGTTTCAGCGGCTGCTCTGACAAAATATAGTTTTGCCAAATATTTTCAAACTAACCATGGAGAAATATTTTATTACGCTATTCCGACTGGTGGCGATCTCTATCGACAATATGGTAAAATGCTTTATGAAGGACAGAAACGGGCATATATGAATGATGCTATGGAGATTGCTGGGGTAAATAAGGCTTATTTTGTGATAAACAACTACTGGGCGAACGCTAATAAAATTATTGAAGGAGCGAAGATGAGTGCTGATTCGTGGGAGGTTATTGGTGATGGAGATGTTTGGATTTTTGTTTATAAAAAATAAATAAAATTTGACAATTAAAATCTAATTAAAACTGATTATCGACACATCTCATGAAATATGCTCAAGCTAGTAAAACCTTCCTACAAATATCGACACTCGTTTCTCGAAGCACTTGATGAATATGGCAGTGATCATATTTCTGGCATTTTTCACATCGATCTTGCGTATACTAATTTTAAAAAATATCTTTCCTGTGTTCGTAATCAAGAACGAGGAATAGATCTGACAAGAGGAATTGTGCCATCATCAGCATTTTGGCTCATTGATGGCGATGAATTCGTTGGTGCAGTTTCCTTTAGACACAAACTAAACAAACGATTACGAGAATATGGTGGTCATATTGGGTACAGCATTCGTCCTAGCAAACGCAAAAAAAGATATGGAACCATGATGCTCGCAATGGCTCTAACGCATGTAAAAAAATATGGATTAAAAAAAATCATAATTATGTGTGATTATGACAATACTGCTTCCCAAAAAATCATCAAGGCAAACGGCGGGGTGCTTCACGATACTATCAAAACCAAGTCCAATTCTAATAAAAAACTGATAATGCACTGGTGGATTGATTTGGTTTAAACCAGCAGACTACACAGTCTCCACAGAGCTATGGAGCCTAAGTACTTATTAACCAACAAACAATAGTTTAATAGGATAAAACTATGTCAACACTACGAATAAACAAGACAATGCAAAATATGTCATAGTTTATCACCCTAACGGTAATAGAATGGATAGATATTTACAAAGTCAGAATATTTCAAAATAATTACAGATAGCTTAACATTTTGCAAAAAAACAAAGGACTCAAAGTATATAAATACGTCATTATGACAAATCATCTGTACATGATAGTAACAACATCTGAAATGAATGATTTAGCCCAAGTGATCAGTGACTTCAAAAAACATACTACAAGAGAAATATATAAATTATTATAAGAAGATAATAGAAATTAAATATATTTCCCTTCCTGCCTTGGTTTAGTAAAAATTCAAATTTTAATTTTACTATGTACACCCTCTACATCCTCCAATGTTCCGACGGTTCACTCTACACAGGAATTACACGAAATCTAGATAACCGCCTAAAAACACACAGCGAAGGAAAAGGCTCAAAATATGTCCGAGCCAGATTACCTATAACGCTAGTCTTCAAAGAAAAACATATAGACCGATCAGAAGCCACGAAACGCGAGATGGAAATTAAAAAGATGAGTAGAGAAAATAAACTTAAAATAATAAAAAAAATATAAATCGTCCTAGCCATACAATTCCACCAACCTCTCCACATACTCTCCTTCAGGCTTCTCCCAAGTCGGAATTTTTGTACTCATCTTTTCAATAACTGCTTTATTCTCCACACACCACTGCAATTTATTTGTTAGAGAATTAAAATCTCCAGCCTCAAAAGTAAAACCATTCTCCCCCTCCACAATCAACTCCTCAATCCCCTCAATCCGACTGGCTAAGACCGGCACACCAAACGAAAAACTCTCAAAAATAACTGTCGGCGAATTCTCATAACAAAGCGACGGCGCAATCGTCACGTCATTCACAGCAAACAATTCTGGCAACTTTTCCCGCCCCACCAAACCATGTACAAAAATATTCTCACACCCCATAGCCAAATTCTTGACATCCTCCAAAACAGAACCATCACCAACAATATGCAATTGACAATTTTTGTGATTTTCTACAAACTTCTTAAAGACATCAACCAAAAACAAAACACCTTTGTGAATCTCCACCTGTCCCAAATAAAGAAAGTTAAATTTCTGATTGCTATCTCGACTTTTGACTTTTGACTTTCTACTTTCGACTACCGCTGTCATCGGATTCCTCACAACTACAAATTTAGACTGTGAAAAAAACCCGCGTGCCTTGTAAAAATCTAAAAGAAACTGCGACGGCGAGATCACCACTTCTGGCGAAGCAAAAAGTTGCTTCATGATCCACGTGTAAACCTTCGTCGGCCAACCAGTGTATCGCCAACTATTTTCTTCTTTTTTCAAAATAATCCCACTCGGCTCGACCAGCTGGACATCGTGCACAGTATGGACATGACGAATCTCCAAAGCCCGAATCGCCCGAGGAATTAGGAAGCTCATCCCCATAAGATTGTGTGTATGAACGATGTCAGGTTTTTCCCATGTCAAAATCTTCTTCACTTCCCCACTAATCGAAAAATTGAAAATATCAATGATATGCCAAAAAAAACGTGATAAAAAGTCATGCTTGTGTGCTTCTGTATAAAAGAAAATATTTTTCGGCTTGATGCGATAAATTTTCAAATTCTCGTCTTCCTCCACTCCCGCATCATCTGGTGTACTAGTAATCAAAACAATGCTGTGTCCAACCGAAATAAGCCCCTCTACGGTCTTCCTCACCACCTGCTCTGCCCCACCGCGGGCATAAGGAGGATATAGATTGTTGATTAAACAAATTTTCATATTTTGATAGTTTTTTAGCCGACATTTCATAGCCAATAGTTCATAAGAACGACTTGATGAAAATAGTATAACACAACAATACCCCAGTACAAGGTACAACAGACCTATTGGTATGAACTATTGGCTGGTAAACTAATAAACACAAAACATATAACCACGAACTCTCTCTTGTCAACACTTCCTCCACAGCTACCCCACAACTAGATGGGTAACAGACTTGTCGAACTGCCACTTTTCAGATAAGATACACAAACTGACACAACCTATGAACTATTAGATATGGTCAACATTCAAGACATCGAAAAAATCCCCCCTCAAAATATTGAGGCGGAAAAATCCCTCCTCGGCTGTATCTTGCTTGATAAAGATGCCATGCTTAAGATTGCCGATGATATTGATATGGATGATTTTTATAAAAAAGCGCACTCTGACATCTTTGAGTCAATTTTGGAATTATATAACAAAAACGAACCAATCGACATTTTGACTCTCGGTAATAAATTGGAAGAAAAAAATAAAACAGCCACAACTGGTGGTAAAAGTTATTTGGCAGAATTATCCAATGCTGTCCCGACGACAACTCACATCAAAGAGTATGCCAGCATTGTCCGTAAGAAATCTACTCTCAGAAAATTGTTGAATGCTGCCCACCAGATATCTGGGCTGGGCTACCAAGACAACGCCGAGGACGTGGATACTATCCTAGACGAAGCTCAACAATATCTTTACTGCATAACTCAAAAACATCTCAAACAGTCATTCGTGCCAATCAGCGATGTCCTTAGTAATGCCTTCGAGCGCATTGACGAATTGCATCGTGAAAAAGGAAAACTCCGTGGTATTCCGACAGGATTCAAAAAATTAGATAACTTGCTGGCAGGTTTCCAAAAGTCCGACCTGATAATTCTCGCCGCCCGTCCAGCTGTCGGTAAGACTTCTCTAGCCCTAGACTTTGCTCGTCATACAGCAATTCGTAGTAAGGCCAAGGTAGGTATATTTTCTCTCGAGATGAGTAAAGAACAGCTTGTCGATCGTCTACTCTGTGCTGAAGCTGATGTCGATCTCTGGAAAATGCGTACTGGCAATCTCTCCGACCGTCCAGACAGTAGCGACTTCCCCCGCATTGGTAATGCCATGGGAAAATTATCCGAAGCCAAAATATTTATCGACGACACAGCTGGACAAAATGTATTACAAATTAGAACAAAAGCCCGTCGGCTGAAAGCCGAACATGGGCTTGACATGATCATCATCGACTACCTCCAACTGATGAACTCCACTAGCAAGCGTGGTAGTGACAATCGTGTCCAAGAAGTGGCTGAGATGAGTCGCGGATTGAAACTCTTGGCTCGTGAACTTGATATACCAGTCCTCTGCTTGTCCCAGCTTTCTCGTGCAGTTGAACAGACCAAACCAGCTATCCCAAAGTTGTCACACTTACGAGATTCTGGTAGTATTGAGCAGGATGCTGATGTGGTCATGTTTATTTATCGTAAAGCTGCGGATAGAAATTATCGGATAGAAGATATTCCCCCAGATGAAATGTCTCTCGCTGAAATCCACATTGCCAAGCATAGAAACGGACCAACGGGAGTAGTCCGAACATTCTTTGATCAAGAACGCGCCAGTTTCAAAAATCTAGACACCGACTACACACCACCGCCAACTCCACAATCTATTCCACAACCAACATCAACGCCAAATAAAGTACCATCTTTCTAGACCTATAATTTTTTTAAAAACTCAATCACAAAAATCAGTGAAACCCAATTTAATCAACATAATCAATGTTATATGTTCAACAAGCTAAAACAATTCAAAGACATCCGCACCCAAGCCAAAACTATCCAAAGCGCTCTGGCAGATGAATCTATCACAGTCAAAGAAGCTGGTGACAAAGTTGTTCTCACTATGGATGGCAATATGAAGCTCACTGCTCTTGCCATTGATGACGACCTCATGAATGCCGATAGCAAAGACAAATTGATCAAGGCGATCAAAGATGCTCACGAAAGCGCCATGAAAAAAATGCAACGCATCATGGCCATGAAAATGAAAGAGATGGGTGGGTTTCCGAATATCCCAGGCTTGTCTTAACATCTCCTCCCCTATGAGGGGAGGTTGGGAGGGGTCTTTAGCGAGATACAACATTGTGACTCGAGTGCAGACCCCCTCTGACTCCCCCTTATAGGGGGAGAATATACCTTATGCCGTATTCTCGTTCGATTGAAAAACTCATCAAAGCTTTTTCCAAGCTCCCCACGGTAGGCCCTCGCACGGCCGAACGTTTTGTATTTCATCTCCTCCGATCTGGGAAAAAAGATGTTGGAGAATTGACGATGGCTCTAAAAAATTTGATTGATAATATCAAAAGTTGCGAGCTGTGTTGGGATTTTTCGGATCAATCTCCCTGTGAAATTTGCTCTGATACTAGAAGAGACCAGACGAAAATATGTGTGGTCACTCATCCTCAGGATATGCAGGTCTTCGAGAAAACTGGCGAATACAAAGGTCTGTATCATATTTTGAGGGGGGTGATAAAACCAGGCGATGAACAAAATGTTAAATTTTTGAAAATTAAAGAACTATTGGAGCGAGTTAAAATGCCGACAGTGGAAGAAGCCATCCTCGCTCTCAATCCTGACTTGCCTGGTGAGACGACCATGATGTTTCTAGAAAAGAAAATAAAAGAACAAAACCCCCAAACCAAAATCACTCGTCTGGCTCGTGGTCTGCCGATGGGTAGCGATGTGCGGTACGCTGATGAGATTACTCTGGGTAGTGCTTTGAAGAATCGGATGTAATTGCGGAATTACCCATAGCCTCGGACATTTTGTATTAAATATGATAAGATATATATAAACGAATAAAGTAAAATAATTAAAAGTTTTTATCCACTTGGCATATATATAATTTGGGGGCTATTTTAAAAACAATTTGACCAACAACATGACAGACAATATTGTAAAATTGATTGAAAAAAAAGAATGGATAAAAAGATGGGCTGGTTCCTATACTTTTATTTCAGCTTCCTACTGGGGAAAACAATACAAGACATCGCTTAAACGTGAACTTGGTATCGGCTTTAATCATTCACTGCTTGTTCACAAAAAAGGAACTGTGTCTTTTTATTTGGTTAAAAGTGAATTGGATAATTTTGGCAACACATTAGCAAAAAAAGCGACCAAAAATAACAAAGTTGCCATTCAGTGGTGCCTTAAGTTAAAAGATAATGCCGACATGATCACTAAAATCATGAAAAAATTGCAAGGGGAAATACCTTCAAAAACTGAGTATCAGGAATTTCTGGTTGCTTTTGACAGGCATCTTCCTCTACACAATGCCATGAAAAAAACTGTTGATTACTTTTCTATTGAAATATTGAATGAGTTGCTTCCACATTTTAAAGACGCTCGTCTATATACTGAACATGTATACAGCGACACAGAAAGTTTTTTCCGTAGTGTTACGAAAAAAATTGCGGAAAAAGAAAAATACAACTCAGACTATTTAACCTGCCTGACACAATTGGAATTTGAAAATTATTTGCAGACTAATAAACTACCAAATGAAAAAATCCTACAAACTCGCTTTGAGTCAAGTCTTTTATATTTTGAAAACACCAAAGAATACATAAAGACAGGCAAGCAAGCAAAAAATATTGAAGAACTAATATTTAGCAAGTCAACCCAAGGTAAAAAAGAAATTAAGGGTGTGTCTGCATACCAAGGTATAGCGATCGGAACAGTCAGAATAATACCTGACCCACATCAAATTGGTACTTTTAATAAAGGTGATATTTTAATTACAGGAATGACCCGCCCAGAATTTTTGCCTGTTATGAAAAAGGCCTCTGCAATTGTGACGGATGCTGGCGGAATATTGTGTCATGCGGCCATATCTGCACGAGAATTAAAAATTCCGTGTGTAGTCGGTACACAACTAGCATCGTCCATTTTTCATGACGGTGATACAATTAAAGTAGATGCCAACACCGGTGTCGTTTCATTAACAAAATAATCTATGTCCAATAATAAAAATGAATTTGATTGGATTAAGAATATCAAATGGGTAAAAATGAAAGAACGCGATATAGATATTGCACTTGAATCTTTTTATACTAAAGGTTATGGGGAAAAATATTTTAAAAAAATAGGAATAAATTTTAGCATAGGCAACCAATTAGTTTTCAGTGATGGAAGAATTTTCTTTGACCAAAAAGACATAGATGACGCCACACACTTGTTGTTAGAAAAAAAAGATAAATTACCCAAGTATGCATTAAAGATTACCGACCATTGCATTAAACAGCTTAAGAAATGCGAGCAATTTTTAAAAAAACATAAAAAGACGAACTTTAGTAAAATTTCAGACGGCAACTTTAGAAAAATATGCTCAGAATTTATAGAAGTAATCTATAATCTTATTCCGCAGGCTTTTTTTGTCTCTGAAATCTTAGAAAAAGTAGCATCAGAAAAAATTATAGCATCGCTAAAAAACCACACTAGTGATCCGGTATCGTTATACACAAAATTGGTTATACCAACTCAACCAAGCAGGTTAGGGCGGGAATATGTAGAACGCCTTGCACTTGCGCTAAAATTACAGCAAAAAAATTCAATCGATAGCGGGATCAAAAAATATTTAAATAAATTTGGCTGGGTGGCGCTATACAGCCCGATAGACGATTTATATACAAAAGAAAAAATATTAACAGAAATTAAAAAATTGAGTGAAAAATCAAATTTGGCCGATGAATTGAAACAGGCAAAACGCAAAGAGATTGAATTAAAAAAAATAGCCGCTCAAGCATGGCAAACAGTCAAACTATCCACTCATGATCATTTGTTAATCAAAGTCATGCAAAAAAACGCTTGGGTGAGAACGTATCGTCGTGAATTAATTAGCGAGATTTTTTTTCAAATGAGACCGATGTATATAAAATGTGCACAGAAACTGAATTTAAAATTTTCCGATTTAAGACAGGTTGCGTGTTGGGAAATTATTGAACAATTTAACAATCCTGAGAAAAATTTTGATAATATGATTGAGGATAGAAAATCTGGATATGTATTCCTACAACAAAAAGACGTGGTTCAAATTATCTCCGGCAAATCAATA
>Ga0065182_1000158_pt1 | contig 28813 bp, 32 predicted proteins | sample CryGey02umfilter_2_FD_59208 | JGI IMG/M metagenome (GOLD analysis project Ga0065182, IMG submission 59208) | Groundwater microbial communities from aquifer in Utah, USA - Crystal Geyser 4/10/14 0.2 um filter (version 2) (version 2) | ecosystem: Environmental > Aquatic > Deep subsurface >...
CCGTATGAAAAAAAGCTATCTAGTTAAGATAGCTTTTTTGAGTGCGGGGAGGAGGTCATTGCTCAAAAGGGTAAAAGTTATTATAATAGAATAGTTAAATATTAAAATTATGCAATGAAAGTTACTAAAAAAAGATCTGCACAGAATGTTTTGTGGTTTAAAGGATTAACTATTAAAGACGTTGGTTTAGTTGGCGGCAAGAATGCTTCCTTGGGTGAGATGTACTCCAAGCTAACTCAACAAGGCGTTCGCATACCCAACGGCTTTGCGATTACTGCCACTGCTTATCGTCAATTCCTAGAGGATAATAATCTATTCAAGACTATTAAAGATACATTGCGGGGTGTTGATATTAAGAATATCAAACAGCTTAGTGGTGCCGGGGCTAAAATTAGAAAATTAATTTTACAAGGAACATTTTCAGATCAGCTTAAAAATGAAATAGCAGCATCATATCAGCAACTAAGTAAATTTTATCAACGAACAAATATTGACGTAGCTGTTCGTTCGTCAGCAACAGCCGAAGATTTGCCCTCAGCTTCTTTTGCTGGTCAGCAAGAATCGTATTTAAATATTGTTGGCATTGAACATCTGCTGTTAGCGGTCAAGCAATGCATGTCTTCTCTTTTTACTGATCGTGCTATTAGCTATCGTCAGGATCGCGGATTTGATCATCAGAAGATCGCTTTATCAGTGACGGTACAGGCCATGGTTAGATCTGATTTAGCTTGTTCTGGCGTGATGTTTTCTATTGACACCGAGAGTGGTTTTGAGAACGCTGTGGTGATTAACGGTAGTTGGGGACTTGGCGAAATGGTAGTTAAGGGGTCAGTAACGCCAGATGAATATTTTGTTTTTAAAACAACGCTGGGTAAAAAAGATAAAAGCGGTAAAGAATATCGTCCAATTATTGGCAAAGAGGTTGGTAGTAAATTAGAAAAGATGATTTACCAGAAAGGTGGTAATCGGGCCACAGAGATTATTAAGACGACAAGCAAAGAAAGAAATAATTATGTGTTGTCCGATGCAGAGATTTTGCAGCTGGCCAAGTGGACGCTGATTATTGAGAAGCATTATGGGCGGCCAATGGATATTGAATGGGCGCGCGACGGGAGAACAAATAAATTATTTATTGTGCAGGCTAGGCCCGAGACGGTTCGTTCCCAACAAGATAAAAATGTTTTAGAGGAGTATACATTGGGTCAGCGCGGTAAGCTTTTGATTTTTGGTTCAGCAGTTGGTTCCAAGATTGGTCAGGGTTCGGTTCAGGTGATTAAAGATGTGGAAAAAATTGAACAATTTCAAGCTGGTAATGTTTTGGTAACCGAGATGACTGATCCTGATTGGGAGCCGATTATGAAGCGAGCGGCAGCGATTGTTACCAATTCGGGTGGCCGCACCTGTCACGCCGCTATTGTCTCGCGGGAATTGGGCATTCCTTGCATTGTGGGCACTGGCAGAGCGACAGAGGTAATCAAGAATCATCAATCCATTACCGTTAGTTGTGCCGAAGGCGAGCAGGGTAATGTTTATCAAGGATTGCTGAAATATCAGGTGAAGAAAATAAATCTTCAGAGTATTGGTAAAACCAAAACTAAGATTATGATGAATGTGGGTGAGCCACGCGCTGCTTTCTTGGATTCTATGATTCCTAATGATGGCGTTGGCTTGGCGCGTGAAGAGTTTATTATTAATAATTTTATTAAGATTCACCCCTTAGCACTGTTAAACCATCGAAAGCTAAAAGATCAGAAAGCCAAAAGAGAAATAGCCAGATTGACCGCTAATTATCAAAACAAGTCTCAATTTTTTGTGGATAAATTAGCTGAAGGCGTTGGCAGAATAGCTGCTGCCTTTTACCCCAAAGATGTTATTGTGCGTTTATCTGATTTCAAATCCAACGAATATGCAAATTTAATCGGTGGTCGAGAATTTGAACCGCAAGAAGGTAATCCGATGATTGGCTGGCGGGGTGCTAGTCGTTACTACGATCACAAATATTTGCCAGCTTTCAAATTAGAGTGTGCGGCTTTGAAGAAAGTCCGCGAGGTAATGGGATTACGAAATGTAAAAATTATGATTCCTTTTTGTCGCACTATTGCGGAGGGTAAGAAAGTACAAGTAGTGATGGCTGAGCATGGTTTAAAAAGAGGTGTTGATGGTTTGCAAGTATACGTCATGTGTGAAATACCGGCCAACGTTATTTTGGCTAAGGAATTTTGCCAAATTTTTGATGGTTTTTCTATTGGTTCTAACGATCTGACACAGCTAGCTTTGGGCGTTGATCGTGACTCGGCCTTAGTTAGTCACGTCTATAACGAACGCAACGAAGCGGTAACAAAGCTGATAGAACAAATTATTAAAGTCGCCCATCAGTATAAGAGGAAAGTTGGTATTTGCGGTCAAGCGCCGTCTGATTTTCCGGAGTTTGCCCAGATGTTGGTAAAATTAGGGATTGATAGCATTTCTTTGATACCGGATACTGTAATCAAGACTACTTTGAAAGTATTAGAGACCGAGAAGAGAAAAAAGAAAAAATAAGTTTAGATAGTCAAAGAGCGCCTGATTTGATCAAGCGCTCTTTTTTTATAGATGGTACCACATTTCAATTTCTTGGAGATCGTTTTCATCGTTCGGATAAAATATGGGTTTATCCATTTTTTTGGCTAATTTAATTTCGTTGACAGCGCCCGGTGAAGTTTTCCAGCCCGGTATCATCAGGATTGCGTCGGTAGCTCTTTTTTGAATTTCCAAATTCAAATCAACATAGAATTGAGGACCAATTATGGAACCCTTAATTTCGTGTTGAGCGGAATTACAATGTGGGCAAAAAAATCCAATACCCTTATTTGCCAAGGCAATGGCAAATTTTTCAGCGATGGCAATATTCTTGGCAATAACCTCTTGGCTGCCATCGCCGGTATAGTGTCCAGAAATCATTACTATTTTCATTGGTAAACCTTTTTGATTGTGAAAAAACTTTTTATATTTTAGCTTTAATTCATTCTTGTGTCAAGAGAACGCCATTACTGCCACGATTGACAAAACAATACCAAAGTACTAAGATAAATTATTAATAACAGTTCATTGATTTTTTAGGAGAAATAATTATGAATAAGATACTGATGGAAATAAAGGATAATATTTTTATTTGTCGACTATTGGGCAAATTCATCGCCACTATCGATCCCCAAACAAACCTTGTTGATAAATTTAATTCACTGGTTGATGACTACTTACGTGAATGTGAGACTAGTAAGCGAACGCCGAATATTATTATTAATTTGGCGGAAACTGAACTGGTCAACGCCACCGGGCTTGGTGCATTCATTTCTTGTCTGCAAACCACCAGAAGGTTGGAGGGAATGTTAATTTTAGTGAATGTTCCAGAAAAAGTTAACAACTTATTAATAATTACTAAGTTGTATTCTATATTTACTACAGCTTTAAGTTGTGATAGTGCGGTAGCTTTGATTAAAGCAAAAGGTACCAGCGGTTACTAACAAAGTAACCGTTTTTTTATTTGGTATTAGTCCAGTCTGTTGTTAGTAACACGTTAAAGGTATAAAATATATATAGTAATTAATGTACCTTAACCAAATTAGCATGGAGGTTTTAAATGAGTAAGATCATCATTAGGAAAAAAGAAAACATTTTATATTGTCAGATTATCGGTAGATTCACGTCGGATAATGGGGATGGACATACTATTTTAGATAAGTTTAGTACAGCGATTAGCGGTTACTTTGACCAATGTAGAAAAGATAAGATTTATCCTAAAGTTATCGTTGATCTAAAAAAAACTGATTTTGTAGGAGCTACGGGTTTAGCTGTTTTAATAAGTTGTTACCGATTGATTGAGTCAGATAATGGTTTAATGGTTTTAGTTAATATCACGAGTAGTGTCAGAAGTATGTTTGAGCTAACTAAAACATATCGTTTATTTTCTATTGTCGATTCCTCACAGCAGGCGCTAGATTTGGTAAATCATTAGCACAAAACGGTTACTAAAAAAGTAACCGTTTTTTTATTGGAATATTTCACAAAAACTGATAAAATACAGACAGCTAAAACATTATGGATAAAATAGAAATTATTGGTTTTGTAGCTGGTGTATTAGTGGCAATTTCATTACTACCACAACTTATAAAATCTTGGAAAACTAAATCGACTAAAGATGTGGCGTTAGCCTGGACCGTGATCAATCTTACTGGTCAGATGTTATGGCTTGTTTACGGTGTTTATATCAATAGTACTCCGTTGGTTGTTATGAGTAGCATTACCATGATCATGAATATTTTTATCGTAACATTAAAATTAAAGTTTGGATAAAAAATTAATCCAGATAAAATATTTTTTATTTCAACCCCCCAGGTACTGACAAAATTCTTTTCAGATCGTAGTTAAATTATTTTCAGCATTAGTCTGAAATTTTTTTGTATCATTAATCATAAATTTGAGAGTATAATTTTTTGATTTGGCGTCGTGAACAATCTCCGCTAAAGTTAAATGAAGAACTTCGGTCAATATTGTTGTAAATAATTATTATAATAATACCATATACTATTCATTATTAAGTATAGGATATTATTTAAATAGAAGAAAAGTTAATTTAATTACTGTTTTCTCTGCTATATTTTTCTTTAAATTCCACCTCGTCTCCAAATTTAGAAAAATCTTTTTGATGACTCGGAGCGATAAATGGTGGTTCATTTTTGTGTTGGATACCGCACCAATAGTGTTCGGTTTCTGAAGCAATTTGCGCCCAATAACGAATAACACCATTGCCATACCCACAATACATACAATAAATTTTTTGTAGTAAGTTGAGATATTGTAACTTTGCTCGATCTACTATTTTAATATAATGCCGTCGTTGAACATAGGGTATATGACAGAAAGGAAAACAAATACGATGATAAATTTCAATCCAAATATCCATAATTATTAAAGGAATGACAACCGTAGAAACAAGGGGAATTATAAACGAGTGTTTCAATAGTTTATAACTATTTTTCAAATAAAGCATAGTATTGTTTAAAAATAAAGTTAATATTGAAGAATATTAAAGCATTATGTATCCGTGCTATTTTAGCAAGGTTTGTTGTGTCAATGATAAATGTTTTTATTGTTTCATTGTTACGCTACGCTTCTTTAACTTATACCAACCAACTATGACTGGCAATAAAAAGGTCAGGACATAGTATAAATAGACATCAAGTTTGTAGTAATCTGTTGATTGGAAGAGTTTGATAATGAAAATATAATCTAAAACTATTGCCATTACTGCCCAGAAAATACCAAGTCCAATGTAGCAACTAAATGATTGTCTCTGAATTTTTTTAAATAATACCCAAAGAGTGGCAATTATTCCTAGCGGTAAAATAAACCAGCCGATTAGCTCTGGTGGTACAAAAGCAAAAAATATTAAACCCAAGACATAGCCAAAAAGCCAGAGAATAAACCCCCAGAAGATAGTATTAAGAAAAATTTTTCTTTTGTTTGTTTCCATGAGATTGTTACTTATTTTATTATCAAGCTATAAATGTTTGAGAATTTGATCACTATACGAGTTTGTAAGTAAATCCGAATCTTTGATTTCGAAAAGTTTGAGATAATAGTTACACTGCTCAAGTAGTTTTTCTTTACCAATATTACCCGTCATGTCAATCGCTTCTATTTCTATAAAAGTCCCTAAGTCTTTAACGTTATCTAGGTGAAATTTCACATTATTAATAAAATATATTTCTCTTTGTTTATCTACTATTGTCAAAACACCCAGCGACTTAATAAGTAGTTCCTTTAGGTTAGAGTTGGGATTAAATTTGTGAAGAATGACATTCGACTGTTTTGGACCTTCCTTATCTTCTCGCTCGTAAAAAATGAGATAGTTTTCAATGTTTCCTTCTCGAAGCTTCAATCGGCCACTACTGACTTTAAAGTAGGTATCAATCTGATGGTCGATGCCCTTAAAATCAGCTTTGTGAGATTTAATAATTTCTCTGATCCTTATTTGATTAAGGCATTTAGCTTTTATTTCTATATTGATGTGTTCCATAGTTTAATTTTTTTAATGCCATTGCGCCGTGATTAAGCCGTATCCGCCAAGGGCGGAGAAGGCTAACGGAGGCAGATGGTCAATCTATTATCATTTAATGTTATTATTGGTGCAAACTATGCATTCTTTAAGTTTTAATTCTTAAAATATTTTAGATTATTTGGTTGGAAATAAAAAAATAAAATAAAAGAGATATTAAAAGGTAATTTTAAGAATATCTTTTAATAATTAAAATAAATTTAGTTAGTTATCTACTGTTAATTTCCGAAATAAATAACTGTTCTACATTGTATAATTCTTTTTTGTACACCGAGAAAAATATTTTTTTAAAATTGGGATAATAGTAGCTTTTATCTAGAGAAGTAATTAACTTTTTAATTTTGTTAAATGTATATTTATTAATTAGAAAACGGACAAACAGAGCAGCGATAGAGTAAGCGTTATAATCTACATTTTCATTCCATTCTTTCGGGGTACTTAATCTTTTACAGAATTCCTCTTCAATAAAAATAGAACCAATCTTGCGTTGGTGCTGATTAGCAACATAAGCCGCTAGACCTTCATTTAACCATTTTGGAACAGTTCTTCCTTTAGCTAATTTATCAATAAACAAATGAACAAATTCATGTTTTAAAATTTGTGTGAATTCATTCTTATTATGACTACTTTCTTTTTCCATAGCCAGAGGACTCAAAATATCAATTTTGCCACCAGTAGAAGAATTAGCAACTAACCAGTCAGCTGTTTTCATATTTAACTGTTTATCGAATTCAGCACGAGTTTCATAAATATGGATAACAATGTTTGAAGTTTCAACTAAAAAAAATTTATATGAAAAATCAAAAGCTTTAATAACTTCCTTTTTTATTTTATTCGAATATTTACCTTTGTAAATAACCTTAATCATATAGTGACATTATAACTAATTATTAAAAAAAAATAAAGGCAAAGAATTATTATTCCTTGCCTGATCGAGATATTGTCATCATTTATTTATTACAATGATTATCACATTGACGACAACTCACACATTGACACTTGCTAGAAGCAACGGCGTTACTTAATGCTTTAAATGCATTAATCGTTGGGGTTCTATTAACAACTATTGATGGGTTAACAAAATATTTTTTAATCAATTCACACCTCCTTTCTACCCTTAATTAATAAATAAAATAATTTTATTTTTTACCAATTGCATTATTGCTGGTTTAATTAAATCTTCTGGTAAATTATGCTCTTTAATTAAACTAGTTATTGTAAAAAATGGTTTTTTGCGAAGTTGGGTTATAAAATCATAACCATCATCAGTACAAAATTCTAAATTGCTATAAACATAGACAACCCAACCAAAATTTTCTTTTCTAAATCTAACATGCTCATTAATTTTTAATAAGATATCATTATTAAGACATAAATTAAGACAACCCGGTAATTTTTTGATTCTATCAAGATCCATAATTGGTTCGGTCATATACATATCTTTTCCATTATAATGACCGGTTATTAATTTTGCAGACATTCGACAACCACCTTCGCATACAATATTAGCATTACACTCCGCACATTCCCTTGGTAATATATTAGGACTTGACCAATATTCCATCTTTTTCCATATTTTAGATAAATCTTCTAACAAAATATTACCAAACTCCTTATCTGCATGAATGCAGGGACGAACATTTCCCCTGGAAGAAATTGCGCAAGAAGAGACAGCGGCTGAGCAAATTCTATTTCCGATAAAATCAATAAATTCATCATCTTCGTTCTCTTTGAATATGCATCGAGCAATCGGCTCCAGCGTGTCAATGTTGAAACCAAAATCTTTCCTGGTTCTTAATAAATCACGTAGAGAGGTTTTGCACTCCTGATTAGTTAAGAGATATTGATAATGTGATTTATTGGAAGGAACCATTGGTGTGACACAAAACGTTTTCACACCAAGATCGTGGACTATTTTACCAACGAGGTAAATTTCGTTTTGATTTAATTTTGAGACAACCATGTTTACCGCAACATTAATTCCAGTTTTAACCAAATTATTAATACCATTACATGTAAGTTTAAAACCATTTGGTAAATTTGATATTGAATTATGTGTCAATTCAACACCCATTAGAGAAATTAATGCATGATCAAGACCATTATTAAATATTTTGTTAGCCACTTCATTGTTAATAAGAACAGCGTTGCTGTTTAAGCCAACCTCCATATCGAATTTTTTTGCTTGTTTTAAAAGTGAAAAAAATATCTTTGGTCGTAACAACGGTTCTCCTCCTGTTAATGTTATCATACTAACTCCGCAATCATTGAGTTTTTTAAGAATAGTTAAGAAATCATTACTACATAGCTCATCCTTTTTTATAGTCTTTGAATTGTATCGCCAAAAATTATAACAATGTCGACACTTCTGATTGCAAGCTTCAGTAAGTTCAATCTGGACATCTAGCGGAAATAAAAGTCTTTCCATGGTTTCACCTTTTATATTATTATTCAGTTTTTAAAGTTCAATAACTACTAAAATATTATAATAAGTATGATTAAATGTCAATAAAATTAAGTAACGCACTGCAGTATTTTTCTGATATAATTAGATTCTATTTCAGTTTTCGATTTTGATTTTAAATTTTGGCGGAGAGGGTCGCCTACACTAAAGTTACGGCGCACCCACCAAGTCTTATATTAATCAAAATGTTTTATAGTAAAGGCTCTGCCCGAACCCGATTTTAAATATTTTTCAAACTTTTTAGCTTTCATCTGATTTGCTGTGGCAAAATAATAATTCAACTGCCAATTTCTTCCCTGAGTACTAATCGTCATATTATTATTGTGTTGCTTATTCTACGAGCAAGATTATTTGTGTAACCAACATAATAATGATTAGAATCTATTTGTTTTAATACATAAACATAATACATAAGTTTATTATTAATATTAATAGACCCCGTGTTTTTAATGCCATTGCGCCGAGGCTAATTCTTACGATTTCACAAAAAGTGAAAATTGGCGGAGAGGGGGAGATTCGAACTCCCGGTGTCTTGCGACACACCTGCTCTCCAAGCAGGCGCACTAGACCACTATGCGACCTCTCCACGTCATAATTTATCTCACAGCTGCGTGTATCGAGTCTAGCACGATCCACTCCGCCGTTCAATAAATTATTCCTTTAAAATCTTCACTTTTCTACTCCGCCTTTGGCGGAGCAGACCAAGTGAAATTTTTTTGTTAATCTATCACACCGAGCAAGTAGAATAATCAAGTGTGCTTAGATTTACCCCGGATCACTTCACTCAGCTCGCATCCATTACTCCTTTCACTCGTATACTTTTTCGCCTGACCGGCGAACCAAGTATACTCGTGTTTTAAAAAATCTATTTCTTTTTTTAAACAGCGTTCCACTAAGTAAAAATTTGGTTAAAATAAATAACTACACCGTTTAAGCAATATTAATGATACTTTTAATTTCACTAAATCACTAAATAAAGTATATAATAAGCAACAGGAGTATAGAATAAATATGAAGATAAATCAAGATCAAATAAGTAGTAAAAAAGTAGCATGGCAAGAGCTGTTTCGTAGTTATCAAAAATTGCAGAAAAAGCACGGTGCTCGTAATTTGTGCCCAATTCCTGGATGTGGTGATATTTGGCGACCACGAGTAATGTTCGTATTTATGAATCCCACCGCCCGCAATGTTTCAGCTAGTCCGTTGTGGTCGGGCGTACGCGCCCCTTGGCTGGGTACTAAAAATATTTGGCAGCTTTTTCAGGCGATTGGTTTATTATCATTGGAATTGTTTCAAGAAACACAAAGATTGAAAAATAATGAATGGACGCCACAGTTCGCTCAGCAACTTTATCAACATTTAACCAGACAAAAAGTTTATATTACAAACTTATCCAAAATTACTCAGCCCGATGCTCGTTCCCTACCAAACTCTTTTTTTAAACAGAATTTATCATTATTAATGACAGAAATTGATTTAATTCAGCCTCAGAAGATTGTCACTTTTGGTGGTCAAGTAAGTTCCATTACTTTACGGCGGCCAATTAAAATAGCTGATGAACATGCTCAGCAACACCAGATAATTATTAAAGATAAGAAATATAATTTGTATCCAGCCTACTATCCAGTTGGTCAGGGACGGCGTAATCTACCATTGGCGATTAAGGATTTAGTTAAAATAATTAATATTAAAATCACGCAAAGGTTGCAATAAAACAGTTATTAAAATTTTACACAGTATGCAATATTTAATATAAATTATGAATTTTTTTGTATATTTACTAATTAAGTAAAATTATCTAAAATAATTATGGTAAATAAAAGAGTTTCGGCTATTATAATGGCATCAGAAAAAATTTTATTGTTGCATAGGATAAAACCCGATAAAGACTACTTTGTTTTACCTGGTGGTAGCGTCGAAGAAAATGAAGACAATATCAGTGCATTAATTAGGGAGATTAAAGAAGAGACGAGTTTAGAAATTGAAATAGATAAATTGCTATGCCAAGTTAATAATGAATTCGACAAAAGGACCCAATTCATATACTTGATCTCAAAATACTCCGGTAATTTGAAATTAGGAAGCCCGGAAAAAGAAAGACAATCAGAAGATAATAAGTACATTCTAGAGTGGCTCGATATTAAAAATTTAAAAACAGTAAACTTTTTTCCTAGCGAAATAAAAAAGAATATAATTGAAACACTATTAGATAACATCACTTAACACCTACATATAGCGATTAAGGATTTACAAAGAATAATTAATAATTAAATTTAAAATATGTTACCTAAGCCATTTAAAAACGCCATTATTTATCAAGATCGTCAGCTCTATGCTTGTTTGGCTAATTACCCAATTGCTTATGGACACACCGTAGTTGTTTGGAAAAAGCCGGTGGCTGATTTACATCTTTTAAACAAGAAAGATTATTTACATTTAATGATGATAGTTGATAAAATACGATCGGCCATGATAAAAACTTTAAAGGTTAAAAAAGTCTACTTGGTCTACATGGATGAAGTAAATCAAGTACATTGGCACCTAGTGCCGCGCTATCAACAAAAAGGATATGATGTTTTTCAATCGCCGACAGGGAAGTTAAAAGATTTCCAACTGGACGATCTGATAAGAAAAAATTTAATTGTTTAAGTTGAATATTAGCACTATTTTCTGGCATTGCTTTATCAGGAGAATAATGTAATATAAGGATAGTAAATAGCGTATTAATAAGTATGGAGCAATCAGACAAACAGTTAATTAGTGCCTATTTAGCAGGTGATGACAAGTCACTTGCTTTGTTAGTGAACAGATACATTCGTTTGGTTTATGGCTATGCCTATGGTTATTTACATAACGTTAGCGACGCTGAAGATGTTGCCCAGGAAGTTTTTGTTAAAGTTTGGTTGAATTTAAAAAAATTTGATCAAAGTAAAAATTTTAAAACTTGGTTATATAAAATTAGTAAAAATACGATCATTGATTATTTACGTAAGAAAAAAGATCTTCCCTTTTCTGCATTTACGACAGCAGAGGGCGATAATTATTTATTAGATAATATAGCTACGGACACTATTTCTCCTGCCGATTATGCCGAGAACCAATTATTATGGCAGCGATTAGCAGTGGCTAGTAAGAGTTTGTCTGCGGAGCAGCAGTCTGTTATTAACTTAAAAATCGAGACGGATTTAAATTGGTCGGCACTTGGGCAAATACTGGGCCAATCGGTTAATACCGTTAAAAGTAGATATTTGCGAGCAATTATTAATTTACGTAATATATTGAGTTAATGCACCAATTTGTTGGTACTCACCGTATTATTATATAGGTGAGTTTTTTTATTATTTATCATTATGACTAAAGATTATCAATATTTCTTACAAGCTGCGAATTTGGCTACGCCCAACCCAGAATTAGCAGTGAACATTATTAATAGTATTAATCGTCGCCAAGAACAACGGCGTATTCGATTTTGGTTACCGGTCAATATTGTCATGGTAATTGCGGCGTTGGTGATTTTAATATTGGATAGTAGCCAGTTGGTTAGTGGTTTTCAGCATAGCGGATTTTTTCAATATTTAAGTTTATTATTGACGGATTATGATTATTTAATTAATTATTCGCAAGACATTCTTTATTCGGTGTTAGAAACCTTACCAGTTATTTCTTTAGTTTTGTTCGCCGGATGATTATTAATGTTAGTGTTCGCCAGTCAAAAGATAGCTCAATATTTAAATATAATTAATTTATTAAAAATCAATCATTATGAATTGGGAAAAAATATCTAAATCTAAATTTTTTACCGTTAGTATTTACGTTTTAGTTTTAGTAGTTGTGATGCTTATTGTTTTTGAGGCTGGTTTCTGGATCGGTGCCCGCAAATCAGGTTTTACTAAACAGTGGAGTGAAAACTATCATCGTAATTTTGGTAGTCAGAGAAATGATCGCTGGGGATCAGAGAGAGGAGATTTTATGATGGTAGCTGGCGGGAGAATGATGGATCCTGATTTTATTAACGCCGGTGGTGCGATGGGACAAATTATTAAAATTCAAGATCAAAGTATTATTATTCGTGATCGTCAGGAAATTGAGAAAGTCGTTTTAGTTAATGATCAGACAACGATTAAATTATTTCGTGATACTTTAGATCTGAATAATTTAAAAGTAGATGATCAAGTAGTGGTCATTGGTGAGTCAAATAATCAAGGTCAGATTACAGCTCGGCTAATTCGTATCATGCCAGCTGTTGTTATTCAGCAAAACACAGAAACACCGCAGGGTAATTAACCGATCAATAATTAATATTCAAAACAATGGGGAAAAAGATTTTCAATTACTATTGGCAGCACAAAATACTTAGCATTTTTTAATGTTGATCATAGTTGGCATTGGTTATTATTTATATCAAAATTATAATCAGCCAGTAGCTGTTACTACTTATACACTAGATACTGTAAAAAGAGGATCAATTATTAAATCAATTTCTGGCAGTGGACAAATATCATCATCCAATCAAGTTAGTTTGCAACCAAAAGTATCAGCTCAGGTAACTCGTGTATATGTTCAGGACAATCAGCAAGTAAAGGAAGGTCAGGTTTTGGTACAGTTGGATGCCAGCGACGCTAGTCGCGCTGTTCGTGATGCCAAGTCCAATCTAGTAACGGCCCAATTAGCTCTGGAGAAGTTAAAGCAATCAGCGGATAATTTAACCTTATTGCAAGCACAAAATGCCATAATTACCGCTCAAGAAAATAAAAAAAAGACAGAGTCTGATCTGGAAAAGTCCTATGAAGAAGGTTTTAATCAGGTAGCGAGCGTTTTTTTGGATTTGCCTACTTTATTAAACAATGTTGATCATTTATTGCACGATAATTCGATAGTCAATTCACAACAAAACATTGATTGGTATGCCAATCAGACATCTTATGATGTAGCCAATGAACGAACCCGCGCTCTACAGTACAAAGAGGATGTTAAGATTCTTTATCAACAGTCGCTGGACAAATATAACAGTAATTTTAGCAATTATAAAGCTACCTCGCGCGACAGCAGCCAGTCAGCGTTAGAATTATTAATTTTACAAACCTATGACACAGTAAAAACCGTTGCTGACTTATTAAAACAGACTAGTAGCTATATTGGCTACGTTCGTGATGCTGCGCAGCAACGAAATATCAGTTTACCAAATATAGTAGCTACTCAGTTATCCAGTTTAAACGGCTATATTAATACTACCAATGGTCATGTTAGTAATTTATTGAATAGCAAAAATACTATTATCAGCTATCAAGATCAAATAGTAAGTAACGAGCGTAGTATTCAAGAAAAAATAGAATCTTTAAAAAAAATTCAATTACCCGCTGATGCGTTAGATGTACGTTCAGCAGAACTAACCATTCAACAACGTCAAAATACCCTCAGCGACACTCAGGCAAAACTTGGCGATTATTCTGTTCGCGCTCCCTTTGCCGGGGCAATTGTCGCCCTAACTGTTACTAAGGGGGATCAGGTCTCTAGTGGTACTTCTTTGGGGACTTTGATAACTGATCAAAAAGTAGTAGAAATTTCATTAAACGAAGTTGATGCTACACAAATTAAGATTGGCAACATGGCTACTTTAACTTTTGATGCTATTAGCGATCTATCATTAACCGGTAAGGTATCAAATGTGGATGCATTAGGTACGGTTAGTCAGGGAGTTGTTACTTACAATGCGAAGATAGTTTTAGATACTCAAGACTCCAGAATCAAACCAGGGATGAGTGCCACAGCTGCCATCATTATTGCAAGTAAAAGTGATGTTTTATTGGTTGCTAGTTCTGCTATTAAAACTAATAATAGTGATAGTTATCTAGAAGTCCCTGATGAGGACACGAACTCTTTGGCTAGTACCAATGGTGGTGTTATTTTAACTAAAGCACCACGGCAGCAGATAGTGGAAATTGGTTTGACGAATGATTCACAATCAGAAATATTAAGTGGTGCTAAGGAAGGCGATCAGATTATTGTCAGAATGGTTAGTTCTGGTACCAGTACCAGTGCACCAACGAATCAAAATATTTTTCAGGCAACAACGTCCAGTGGTAATCGCGCAAGTTCGGGAGGCGTAAGAATACCAGGAGGAGACTTTCATTAAATATAAGTCTATGCTAGTTTGTAAAAATATTAACAAAACATATCAAAGCGGTGACGTGCAAACGGAAGCGTTAAAAAATATTTCTTTCCAGATTAACGACGGTGAATTTGTGGCTATTATTGGCCCGTCAGGTTCTGGCAAATCTACACTGATGCACATTATCGGTGCCCTGGATACACCCACTAGCGGCGACTATTATTTTGGTGAGCAGCGAGTCAATGATTTGTCAGAAGATGAACTGGCTAATATCCGTAATAAAAAAATTGGTTTTGTTTTTCAATCTTTTAATTTATTACCACGGGCTACTGTTATTCGTAATGTAACTTTACCGCTTGTTTATGCTGGTATCGCTAAAGAGCAACGGATAGCCAAGGCCAAGGAATCATTATTAGCCGCTGGTTTTGATCAGCAGCATTGGCACCATTTATCAAATCAACTATCAGGCGGACAAATGCAGCGCGTAGCTATTGCGCGGGCACTGGTTAATGATCCAACGTTAATTTTAGCTGATGAACCAACTGGTAATTTGGATACTAAAACCGGTGAGATAGTTTTAGAAACATTTCGTCGTTTGAATAAAGAACGCGGCTGCACAGTAATTTTGATTACTCACGAGTTTGATGTCGCTAAACAAGCTGATCGTATTATTCATATTCGTGATGGACAAATTTTAGAAGATAAAAAAAATTAAGATGTTATTTACTGATCTTATTGAAGAAACAAGTTTTGCCTTATTGGCCAATAAAGCACGTTCCAGCTTAACAATCTTAGGTATTGTTATTGGTATTGGCTCGGTGATTGCTATGATTTCTATCGGTCAAGGAGCTCAGCAGTCGATCCAAGCCAATATTCAGTCTTTGGGTTCAAATTTAATTATGGTGACGCCTGGTTTTCAAAGAGGCGTCGGTAATACCGTTAGTGCTGGTCGTGGCTCAGCGCAAACATTGGTTCGTGCAGACGCTGATGCTATCACTCAGAATATACTCAATATCAAGGCAATCGCACCAGAGCTAAGTGGTCGGTATCAGATTACAGCCAAAGGCAAAAACACCAATACCTCGGTCATTGGTACCGTGGCAGACTATATGACGGTGCGTAATATAGAAATTGATCTGGGCTCTTTTATTAGCATAGCCCAAGAAAAGAGTAGAGCAAAAGTCGTAGTTTTAGGACCTACGGTTCGTGATGATATTTTTGGTGCTGGTGTAGATCCGCTAAGTCAAAAAATAAAAATAAAGAATATCGAATTTACTGTTATTGGTGTTACCAAATCCAAAGGTGGTTCTGGTTTTAGTAATCAGGATGATATGACTTTTGTGCCACTATCTACCGCCCAACAGTTTTTAGCTGGTAGCGATCGAGTTAGTTCTATTAGTATTCAAGCCACCGGTCAACAAATGATGAGTGATTTACAACAACAAGTTACAATATTATTATTAATGCGACACAAGATAGTTGATCCCCAATTGGCCGATTTTACCGTTATGAATCAGGCGGATATTATTAGCGCTGCTTCTTCTATTACCGATACTTTTACTTTGTTATTAGGCTCAGTAGCAGCTATCTCTCTTTTGGTAGGTGGTATTGGGATTATGAATATGATGTTAACAACCGTTACGGAGAGAACCCGCGAAATTGGTTTACGAAAAGCTCTTGGTGCCAAACGCGCGGAAATTAATACGCAATTCCTAACTGAATCAATTGTACTGACTTTTATTGGTGGTTTACTGGGTGTTATTTTGGGTTGGCTGATTGCGTTGGGGATTACAAAATTTGGGGGTATTGTCACAACTATTTCACCAAAATCAGTGATGTTATCTTTTGGTGTGGCCGCTGTCATTGGTGTAGTTTTTGGCTATTACCCAGCTCAACGAGCCGCCAAATTAAATCCTATTGAAGCCTTGCGTTATGAATAATAATTATTAAGTTAATAAATAAATTTTATGAAAAAAGCAAACACTTTATGGATTGTAACATTAATAGTAGTAGCAGGTGGTTTTTTTGGTTTAGGAACCTGGTATGGTAAGACCAGTGTTACTAATAATTTAACCGGTAAGAACCCGATGAATCAAACGGCTGAGCAATTTCAGCAAAGACGACAACAATTTGATCAACAATTTGGCGGTCGCATGAATGGCGCTAATAATTTTATTAACGGTGAAATTATCAGTCAGGATGATAAAACCATTACGATTAAATTACAAGATAGTGGCTCGGCGATTGTTTTTCTTTCCACGAATACCAAAATTAATAAAATGGCCGACGGATCCCTTACTGATTTAGCAGTAGGAAAAACTGTGATGATTAGTGGTACGAAAAATCAAGACGGTAGTATCATAGCACAATCAATTCAGTTACGACCTGATAGTCCAACAGTTAGATAGTGATATAGAATAGATTTATTCGTTATTATTGTAATAAAAAGCAACTCGGGTTAAGAGTTGCGAAGTTTTGTTTCCTTAGGGCATTATACTCCTAGCAAATGCGTATACCAATTTAAAGGGTACGAATTTATTTAGGTAGTATTTTAACAATTTAAGTTTAAATAAATCACCAAATGCCCAAAGACAGCATCCCATTACACCAACGACCATTGTGCCAATAATAATCACCAGCAACCAGCTCAGAGAACTGACGAAATAGGATTCTCTTAAATGATAGTTTAAACTTGTTGTTAAGTTGATCGTTATTGTAATTAACCAGATCATGGCATAGAAGAGAATAACCGAGAAGAATAGACAGTAAAAGAAAAAATAAATAGCATTTAATTTGTCTCCGGGATAAGAAATAGATTCTTTGTTTTCATTGAACATATTTACTCCAATTTGTTAAAGATCTATTACAATTTAGACTATCGGTAGCATAATGTCAAGTTGCGAGGATGGTTAATTTTTAGCAATTACCAAAGCCCAAATCTCAGCAGCGCCATTCTCTTTGAGTATTTTTGCTTGTTCATTTAAAGTAGCGCCAGTGGTTATCACGTCGTCTATTAAAATTATTATTCTATTTTGTATTGCATTAGCATGGGTAATTTGAAAACTATTAATCATGTTTTGTAGACGTTTTTCGCGATTGAGTTCTGCTTGATGAGTAGTATTCCTTTTCCTCTGGATAATTCTTTCGTTATAATCAAAGCCAAAGTAGCGAGCGAATATTTTGGCTAATTGGGCTGATTGATTAAAGCCGCGCTCCCATTGACGTTGGCGATGGAGGGGCGTGGGAATGATTAATGGTTTATTTTTTGGATCAATAATTATCTCACCTTGGTTAATAAGTTGTTCAAACTTCTTAATCAAAATAGCGGCTAGTGGTTCAGCCAAGGGCAATAAGTATTGGTATTTGTAAGCCTGGATAGTTTTTTGGATAATAGAATTTTCGTAGTCGGTGCAAATAATTATTTTAGATAAAGCAGTTGTTGATTGGCAGGCAGGGCAAATTTCTGTATTTTTCTGTACCCCCTTACATAAGGGGCACTGTTTTTTATCACGTAAAGTGATTTGCTCCTGGCAGTCGGGACACAAGAGAAAAACATCTTGGTGACAACTACAACAAGTTAGTGGCCAAAGGCAATTCAATATTATTTGACCGAGAGATTTAATAGTAAGCATAAAAAAACAGGATGATAAATTATAACCCTGTTTTTTGGTAATAAATTTAGTTAACTAATATCTTATCTTTGTTGACGGAAATTTTTATCATTGAATTTTCTGTCAGTGGATCAGAAAGCAATTTATTTGCTAGCGGTACCTCTAGATAATCTTGAATAGCGCGACGAATACCCCGTGCTCCTTGTTCAGAGCTAAAGCCCTTTTCCACAATAAAATTAAAAGTTTTGGTAGAAATTTGCGCTTGTAATTTTTGTTTCAATAAACGACTGAGCAATTCGCTGATTTGCAGTTTGGCAATTTTCAGCATATCTTTTTTGCTCAACGGTTTAAAGATGATAGTATCATCAATTCTGTTTAAAAATTCCGGTCGAAAGTATTCTTTTAAATCGGCAAGAATTTTAACACTCAGTTCCTGGTATTTGCTTAAAAGCTCTTGTTCTTTTTGTTGTTCAATATCAAATCCTAGTTGCACTTGTTGATTAAATTCACTTAAACCAATATTGGAAGTTAGAATAATAATAGTATTTTTGAAGTTAATTATTTTACCGCCAGCATCAGTCAAGTGACCGTCTTCCAAGATGGGTAGGAGGAGATTAAATACATCAGGATGAGCTTTTTCAATTTCATCAAAGAGAACGACGGAGTATGGTTGGTGTTTAACGCGATCAGTTAGTGTGCCTTTGTCTTTATAACCAACATAACCAGCGGGTGCGCCAATTAATTTACTAATATTAAAACTCTCAGCGAATTCCGACATATCAACGCGAATTAACGCGTCATTACGACCAAAAAATTCACGGGCCAATACTTTAGCCGTTTCCGTTTTACCAATGCCCGAGGGGCCTAAGAAGATAAAAGAACCGATTGGGCGGTTAGGATTACCCAAACCCGTTTGTGATCGTCTAATGCTTTGGGCGAGAGCTTGTAAGGCCTCGTCCTGACCAATAATATATTTAGCCAGCTCATTTTCTAAATTTAGTAATCTATTTTTTTCGTCCAATGCCAAATCTTTGAGCGGGATCCGCGTCATACGACTGATAACCAATTTTATTTCCGTGGCGGTAATTTGACCAAGATTTTTGTGGCTTACTCGCTCGCTATCAATAGTCAGTTTATCTAATTGTTTATTTAAATCATTTTCTTTATCCTTAATAATCAAAGCCTGATTAAAATTCTCTTGCTGGATCGCTGTTTCTTTATCCTTAATTATTTGTTTAATATTATCTTGAAGCTTTTTTATTTTTTTGGCCCGACCATCACGCGTGGCTTCAACCTTCAGTTTGGATGCCGCCTCATCAATCAAATCAATAGCTTTATCCGGTAAATATTTATCTTGTAAGTAGCGAATGCTTAAATCAACTGCCGCCGTGACAGCCTCGGCGGTAATAGTTACACCATGATATTTTTCATAGTTTTCTTTGAGACCGACTAGAATAGCAATGGCTTCTTCCCTGGTGGACTCTTTAATAATAATTGGCTGAAAACGTCTTTCAAAGGCCGGATCGGATTCAATATGTTTTTTGTATTCTTCCATTGTCGTTGCACCAATACAACGCAGATGACCGCGCGCTAATTCCGGCTTGAGAATATTGGCGGCATCTAGTGATCCGCCAGTGGCTCCGGCACCCATGAGATTATGAATCTCATCAATAAAAAGAATAATATTTTTATTCTTTTTTATTTCCTCAACAATATTTTTTACTCTTTTTTCAAATTCTCCACGGTACATAGTGCCGGCAATAGTAGAGCCTAAATCCAAACTGAGTATTTTTTTATTGATTAGAACATCAGGTACTTGGCCCTTGGTGATTCTTTTGGCCAAGCCTTCAATAATAGCTGTTTTACCGACACCAGGATCGCCTAAGACAATAGGATTATTTTTGGTACGACGGGAAAGAATTTGGATCAGCCGATCAATCTCTGCTTCGCGGCCAATGACTGGATCTATTTCTTTTTGAACATCTTCATCAGTCAGATCGGTGGTGAATGAAGATAAATTCATTTCTTGTTTTTCTTGCCCCAGCAGTATTTTTTCCAGTTCATTATCGCCGGTAAAGCCGTCTTGGTTGTTTTTGTTTTGTTGGCTAGTGAGGTCACCGAATTTAGAGGTACTTTTGAGAATCGTTAACACATGTTCTTTGATAGCACTTAAACTAATACCCTTACTACCCAAGAGCTTTAATAAGTTAGCGTCTGGACTGCTGGCTAGACTAGCTAGTAGATGTTCGGTACCGATATAACGATGATTGTTTTCGTAAGCTAGGGTAGCCGACTTCTCAATAATTTTTTGGGTACTAGCGGTAAGAGTTGGTAAACCATCATTAATATTGTGATGATCGCCTAGGACTACTAAAATATCTTTAGCCTCGGTGCTGGTAAATTTATTTTTGGCTAAGATATCAGCAGCAATACTACCCTTTTCTATGCTGAGGGCATAGAGTAAATGCAGGGGTTCAACCGATTGATTTCGTAGATTAATGGCTAGTTCTTGGGCGGTAACTAGTACTTTTTTGAAGTGATTGGAAAAGTGTTCAAAAGTATCGCCAAAGTTGTTGATATTATCGTAAATATTATTCATTATATTAGTAGGTAAATTAATAAGCTGTAAGTTACATAATAGTAAGTTTACAGATTTTGTCAATCATAAAAAAAGCTACCGTTTAACTGGTAGCTTGAATTTGTGAAGTACTATTTACTGAGTCGATACTCTCTTTCATTGACACCGTGTAAGTAAGCGTCAGTTGTCCAGAGTTCAACTTTGACAACATCACCTTTTTTCCAGGTAACACTTTTGTTGTTAATTGCCAGAAAATTTTCGCCGGTTTTTACATCTTGCAGACTGATGTATTGCTGTCCACCTTTTTCTATTATTCGTTCACTGAGAACAAGACAACGTTTATGTGTTGGCGTACCGGCAGCTAAACCAATTAAGACAATTATTAGAAAATAGGTGATCAAGCAGGAAATTGCTATTAGTGTCATTTTTTTGTTATTGACGATATTATCCGTTTTGGGTTTCAAGTTTTGTTTCTCCTAATTGTTTTTGATGACTGATTTGATTGATTTCGTGATTGATGAAAGATAATAATGTTAAATTGCAACACGGGCAGCGTGATTCTGTTGTTGGATTGTTTATTACCACTTGTTTGTAGCTATGAATCCAGTTTCGTCGCAGACTAATAGGGCAAATAAGTGTAGAGTTAATAGAAGTATTAGCTGAATCATTAGTCGCTATTGATGCGGATAAACCCATAAGCACTCCATATTTTATTGATAAAAAACTTATAATAATTTAGATTAGCATAAACACTCTTGTGAGTCAAGATTAATCAAGCTATAATTACTCCATGATGAATAACAAATATTTTTTTATTTTAGGAAATAATCCAGCGCTATCTCTGATAGAGATTTTAGCCGTTGCCCAACAGCAACAGATAATGATTAAATTGATCGATTATTTTGATTATGTACTTTTGGTACAGATGGATCAGGAGTTTGATTTTTCTATTTTGGGTGGATCAATTAAATTTGGTACTTTATTAGATGGTAGCGAGCAATATGATTGGTCAATAGTAGAAAGCATTTTGCAACGACAGATAATAGAAAATCAAAAGTTTAATTTTGGCTTTTCCTATTATTTTGATGAGCAAAAAAAAATTAAGCAATGGCAAAAGGAATGCGAAAAAAATTCTCTACATTGGAAGAAACTATTAGCTCAGCAAGGGCAATCGGCGCGTTTAGTTAGTAGTCGGGAAACAGAACTCTCATCTATTATTGTCAGTAAAGAAAAGTTATTAATTGGCGGTTGTGAATTATTGTTAATTTGCCGAAAAAATAAATTTTATTACGGTATTACCAAGCAAGTACAAGATTGGCGAGATTTTGGCCAGCGTGATTATGGTAAACCGCAAGTTGATGCTACTAGCGGTATGCTACCACCCAAGTTAGCTCGCTTAATGATCAACTTAGCACAACTGCCAAAAGAGCAAGCATTGTTTGATCCTTTTTGTGGTTCGGGGGTTTTGTTGTTGGAAGCCATGACCATGGGTTATCAAAAAATATTAGGTAGTGATATTTCTCAAAAAGCCGTAACTGACAGCAAAAAAAATTATCAGTGGTACCAGCAGCAACATCCAGAGTTACAGTGTCAGGTCCAAATTAATAGTACTGACGCCACGACGTTACCAAAAGAATTAGTTAGTGAGAAGATTGGTGCAGTGGTTACCGAACCGTATTTGGGACCAGCCTGGAAAACCAGACCAACATTTAGTCGCATACAACAAGTGCAAAAAGAACTACAAAATTTATACTGTGCATTTTTTTCATCCCTTAATCAAATTACATTACCGGGTACCAAACTAGTTATGGTGTGGCCAGTATTTCGTTTGGGACAGCAAATATTATTAACCTATCAACCACATTTAATCAATAATCGCCAGTGGCAAGTAGTTGATTATAGTCAGGAGCTAAACAATTTTGGCATTTTTGGCATTAGTAATTTTATTTATAGTCGTCCCGATCAAGTTGTTGGTCGGCAAATTATAACCTTTTGTAAGCAATAGTTTTTTATTGTGAAAATAATTATTTTATGTTATAATTTAGTGGTGATTTTGATAAAACATGGATAATATTACCTCAGAATATTTATTTAAAGACAAGAGTGGTCAGCTATTCATTTGGCAGTCTGGTCAACTTCAAAATTTGACCCAATGGTTGAAAGATAATAGCGTTCAGCTTTTATTTGGCCACGAACAAAGTACTGCTATCCTGGACACTGGTATGGAAGAGCCGCTTTTAGCACCACTGCCACCTATGGTTGCACCGCAGGGAATGATTAAAGAAGCAAAAAAGTTTAGTTTAGAAAAGATTATTGATAAATTAATATTAAAATTTGATTTAGTTTTAATTGAAGAACAGCAATTAAAATTATCCAAGTTGCTATTCGTTTTTTTTCGGGGCGCCAGACAGGCTCACGACGTTCGTCTTAGTTTAACCGAGCTTTTTGCCTGGCCAACAACGAAAATAGACGCTATTATGCAGCTTTTAAAGGAGATTAAAGAGCAGATAGCCAATAGTAATGGCGAGGTGGTGAGTGTTAATTTGCAGGAAAAAAAGTGGCGGCAAGAGGATCAGGTTAAACAGGAGTTAAAAAAAGCGCAGTTAGCAGCCAAGGAGGATTGGCATAAACGTTTATTAAGTGAACAAGAAAAGAAGATAACGATCAATGATATTCCCGCACCAACCATTCAGTCATCATTAGCCCAACGTCGCGTCGGACAAGTACCCGAAGGCAAAAAAATAGTTGAAGAAATTAGAAAATTTAATAGAATGACGGGTCCTTTGGAAGAAATTAGTCAAATGAATGTTAAAATTTTACGCCGTTTAGCTAGTAGTACTGCCGAATCGCTGAGAAAAATTGAAGAAAAGATTGATGTTTTTAGCGCCCCATCATTAGCTCGTCGTATGGAGATAGTGAAGGCCTGGCAGAGTAGTCCTATTTATCAACAATATTTACGGTTAGGCAGATTAAGTTTGGAAGAAGGCGTGCCGATTAATTTAATCGTTGAGCGCGAAAGACAAAAATTACCCAATGATAATTTGAACTTTGATGAATTTAATGCCATTTCCCTACTCAATAAAAAACTAAGATTCTAGTTATGGATAAATTCCGAGTGCCGCAATTTATTGATGTCGAAAGTAGAATTTTAGGTCCCTTGACCACTAGGCAGTTCGTTATTTTCTTAGTCGGAGCATTATTTGGTTTTATTTGTTATAAACTATCGGATTTCACCCTTTTTTTGTTGGAGGGTATTATCATTTTGGTTTTTGTTGTTCTTTTCGCTTTTGTTAAGGTAAATACAGCACCGTTTCATGTTTTTTTACTGAACTATATCAAGACCATGAAGTCACCCAAGGTACGTGTTTGGAAAAAAGAGCCTTATACAACGCCCGCTAAGTATGAGGAAAAGCAAAAAATGAGTATTGGTTCAACTGTACCGGTCAAAAGAGTATCATCTTCACGTTTATCTGAGCTATCTTTGATTATTGATACTGGGGGCGCCTATGAAGGTGAAAATGAATTAGAAAAAAATGAAAAATAATAAAGCAAAAAATCAATATTTAGCAGCGGCACAAAAATATTTATTTGTGTCAACTGTCCGTGACAATACTATTGTTTTAAAAAACGGCGGTTTACGCGCTGTTTTAATGACCTCGTCGATAAATTTTTCTCTAAAGAATGAAGATGAACAGAAGGGTTTATTGCAAGGGTATATATCTTTATTAAATACTATAGATTTTCCCATTCAAATTGTTTTACAATCACGGAAATTAAATATTGATGATTATCTAACTAAAATTGATAAACGTATCAAAGAAGTGCAAAATGAACTATTACGATTGCAACTGGTTGATTATAAAAAATTTATTATTGAATTATTGACCATTGGGGAAATTATGAGTAAGAAATTTTATGTCGTTGTACCCTATGAACCAGGCAGCGCTGGTAAGAAGGGCTTTTTTACGCAGTTATCTGAAGTGTTTACTTCCACTAACGTCATCTCTCTCAATAAACAAAAATTTGATGAATATAGTGGTGAATTAGAACGACGAGTATCGTTGGTGCAGTCAGCGTTAGGTGGTATGGGTTTAAAAGCTGTGCGTTTGGATACTCAGGGACTGATTGAGCTGCTATACAACAGTTATAATCCCCGGACGTCGGATTTAGAAAAAATGACGGATATTAATCAATATAATTTGGAACAATAAAAATAAATGGTAAAAGTTGATTGGCAACAATTAAATAAACCCGCGAACGATAAAGAGACGGAAGTGAAAAAAAAGAAACAGCCAGCTACTGGTGAGAATATTAAAGATAAGGAACTATTAGAAGCGGAGCGTGTATTTCGTGCTGGTGTTACCAGCGTTCGTGAATTGATCGCTCCTTCCAGTATGGAAGTTAAAAATGATTATATTAGATTGGATCAAAAATATGTCCGGACAATTTTTGTTACCCTCTATCCGCGTTTTGTTTCCCTGGGTTGGTTTGCACCGATTATTAATTTGAATGCGGAATTGGACGTCGCTATGTATTTTTATCCCATTAAATCATCAGTCGTTTTACGACAATTAAAAAATAGGGTCGGTTCGTTAGAGGCCGAAATATATTCAGAAAGGGAAAAAGGTGCACCACGTGATCCTATTAAGGAAACGGCGTTGCTGGATATTGAAAGTTTACGTGATAATTTGACACAAGGCGTTGAAAAATTTTTTCAGTTCGCTCTGTATATAACATTTTATGCTGATTCCGAAGACAAACTTAATAAATTAGGAGATGAGATTGAAGGCGTTGTTGGTTCGAAACTGATTGTTTCCAAAAAGGCATTATATCAAGCTGAACAAGGATTTAATTCTACTTTACCGATTGGTAATGACGAATTGATTATTTCTTGTAATATGAATTCATCACCAGCGGCCTCATCCTTTCCTTTTATTTCCTCCGACCTGACGTCCAACAACGGTATTCTTTATGGTATTAATCGTCATAACAATAGCTTGATTATTTTTGATCGTTTTTCCTTACAGAATGCCAATGCCTGCGTCTTTGCGACATCCGGCGCTGGTAAAAGTTATTGTGTTAAGCTGGAGGTATTGCGGAGCTTAATGATGGGCGCTGAAGTTATCATTATTGATCCAGAAAGTGAATATAAATATTTAGCCGATGCCGTCGGGGGAACGTATATTAATATTTCTTTGAATTCGGAAAGCAAAATCAATCCTTTTGATTTACCCCGCGGTATCGCTGGCAATACCAAACCGGGCGATATTATCCGCAGTGCTGTTATTGCTATCAAAGGACTACTCAAGATTTTATTGGGCGACTTTACTCATCAGGAGGACTCTTTAATTGATCGCGCTATTTTGGAAACTTATGCCAAAAAAGATATTGGTCCGGAAAGTGATCTTAGTAAGATTGAGCCGCCAATATTGAGTGATTTGGAACAGATCTTGTCAGGCATGGAGGGTGGAGAAGACTTGGCTTTGCGATTAAAAAAATATACGGTGGGTACCTTTTCTGGTTTGTTAAACAATCTGACTAACGTTGACATGAACAATCAGTTGGTGGTTTTCTCCGTGCGTGATTTGGAAGATGAGTTACGGCCAGCGGGCGTTTATACAATTGTGAGTTATATCTGGAATGTTGTTCGGTCAAAATTAAAAAAGAGAATTTTAGTAATTGACGAGGCTTGGTGGTTAATGCAACACGAAGATTCGGCGAAATTTATTTTTGCGTTGGTTAAAAGATGTCGTAAATACTATTTAGGAGTTACTACCATCACTCAGGATGTTAATGACTTTTTAAATAGCAAGTATGGGAGGGCAATTGTTACCAACTCCGCTTTGCAAATATTATTGAAACAATCACCAGCCGCTATTGATAATGTCCAAAAGACTTTCATGTTAACCGAAGGAGAGAAATATTTACTATTGGAAGGTGGCACTGGTACGGGAATATTTTTTGCCGGTAGCAATCACGCCGCTATTCAGATCATTGCTTCTTACGCCGAAGATCAGGTGATAACCTCAGACCCGCGGCAGCTATTAGAAATCGAGGAAGCGAAGAAGGAGTTTGCTGCTCAACAAGGTAAAAAAGAAGAAAAAAATAAATAATAAATAATATTATGATCAAAAATATGGATTTATCGCGTCGGCAAATAATTATTATAGGTATTGCTGCGGTTATTCTAGTTTTGGTAGTTGCTTTGATATTACTTTGGCAGCCAACCAGTGACGAGCAAAGTAAATTAAGCGAAGATTTAAAGACGGAGCCACAAGTATTTGACAGCGCCAGTGTCAAAACAGATGAAACTAGCAAGGATTTGTTAGCCCTACGTTTAGCAGCGAGAAATTTTACGGAACGGTATTTGAGTTTTTCCAATCAGAATTGGGGGGAGAATATTGAAGCAGTCAGAATTAATATGACCAAACAGATGCAAGAAGCAGCTGATAGTGAATTGCAGAAAGTCCGAGAGTTTTATAATGCGGATAATTTTTATGGTGTCAGCACTAAGGTGCTAGCTGAGAGAGTAACTCTCAACGATAAACAGGGTGGGGAACTAGAGCTGGAGGTGCAAAAGGTGGAGAAAGTTGGCAGTAAGCAAAATATTATTTATAAAAAATATAAAATAGGTCTTTTGAAAAATAATGAAACGTGGTTAGTTAATACTTTTCGGGAAATGTAGATGAGTGCTGACCAACAACCAGTAAACGATCCACAAGTTGCTGCTTACGAAGCTTGGAAAAAAGGCGAGGATATGAATCCCGCGCAACGAGTACTAGTACAAAAAGAGACACAACTACGCGGTGAATCAATGCGGCGGGAATGGGATGCGCAGGGTAAAATTATGAACGCTGGACAAGAAAGTCGGGGTCAGAATGGTGACAAAAATAAATGGGCGGGACAGCTTGGCAATGAACAACAAAAGGAACGTGCTTTGGCCAAACAAGTTTTAATGAAAGATCCGAAATTGGCTATGGCGATGAATGTGATGGGTGATCAGATGACGGATGAGGTACTTGGTAAATTAATGGGAAAAAATCCTTTGGATCGAACAGTTTCAAATTTAGCCATCCAGGGCCTGGTGCCGTTATTAGATATTGGTCAAGCAGCTGCTGCTTGGGGTATTTCTTTTGCAGTTATGATTGGTGGTAAGATATTGAAAACTGCTAGCTTGAGTTGGTATGTGCATTTACTGGCCTGGGCCGTAATGTTATTACAAGTAGTTTATATTGGTATTATAGTTTTTTTTATTGTAGCGATTATCTATATTGTAGAAAATCCCTTAGAGGCGTATAAGATATTTTATGGCGAGATTATCAAATTTATTTTAAATGAATTCGGTATACCAATCCCAGCGTTTTTGTTGTAATTTATTAATCATATGGAATTAAATCCGCGAACAAAAAAAATAATAATTATCTTGATCTTTATTATCCTGGTGATTATTTTGGCTTATTTAATGTATTTACTTTTTTTTCAAGTAACACCAGAAGCTGTCGTTATTAATGAGCAAGTTCAGATTAATGGTCTACCAACTATTGGTAATGACGAAAATGGTCAGTTGATCGGAAATGAGAACACGACTAATTCTGAAAGTCTGACGAATCAGGAAAAAACTGATAAGCAAAAACAGCCAGAAGCGATAGTAGAAACAATTGACGCCACCAGCGGTCAAAAGGTCTTTGGTTTAACTCGGAATAATACTGGCCAGTTACAATATTATGACCAAAATAATGGTCAATTTTATAAGTATTTTAGCGGTCAAAAAGTATTGATGAGCGATAAAATATTTCACAATGTTGAACAGATCGCTTGGTCGCACAATGGCCAGCGGGCAGTACTGGAATATCCCGATGGCGCCAACATTGTTTATGATTTTATCCGGCAGAAACAAATTACCCTGCCACCCGAGATGACAGGTTTTAGTTTTGATAGTACGGGTGAAAAAATT
>Ga0065182_1000167_pt1 | contig 28347 bp, 35 predicted proteins | sample CryGey02umfilter_2_FD_59208 | JGI IMG/M metagenome (GOLD analysis project Ga0065182, IMG submission 59208) | Groundwater microbial communities from aquifer in Utah, USA - Crystal Geyser 4/10/14 0.2 um filter (version 2) (version 2) | ecosystem: Environmental > Aquatic > Deep subsurface >...
TTATGGAACGGCAAGCAGAGCCATTGGGAAAGGAATTGATTTGGGTATGAGAAACTTTAATTTTATTGGAGGAGAACCGTTACAAAACAGAACTATCGCTTTGATAGAACGTCTTGTTGCAGAACATCCTTCTCGAAATTTTTTCTGTTGCACTAATGGGGAATTACTTGCAACTACTCAATCAAGTTTAGATGGATTAGTTTCTAAAAATAATTTTAGTGCTGCTCTAAGTGTTGACGGATTTAAAGAAACAAACGATAAACTTAGAGGTAGAGGATCTTATGGGTGGATTGTAGAAGCTACAAGATATTTGCATTTGCGAGGATGTTTTTATGGTGGTGTAGTTACTGTAAGAGAGTCTAACTTCGAAGAAGCTCTTTCTGATGATTTTGTTGATTCCTTGATTGAACAAGGATTAATGTACACCCTTTTTGCTATTACTGATGATTTACCCGAAGAAAGGAAAAGAGAAGCTCTTAAGATAATTAGAGAACTAAAACAAAAACCACTCTTTATTTATAATAGTTTAACGGGTCATACTGGAGCAGATTCTCGTGGATGCATGGCTAGAGAACTTTGTGTTAATAAAGATGGGAAGGTTCTCAGCAATAGAAAAGAAAGAATAATTTTGGGTGATATTGACACAATTGATGTAGAAACAATTTCTCGTGATCCAGATTGGCGAAAAAGATTTAATTCTTAAATAAAAATAAGCCCCAAGGGAGATTTGAACTCCCGATCTGTCGCTTACTAGGCGACCGCTATAGCCACTAAGCCACTGGGGCAATAATTTTTTCATATTTTAGGGGGACTAAGCGAAGCGCATGTCGCCTAACCTATCAAATGGGTTTCCATTTGCCACCTAAGCCACTGGGGCAATAATAGCTATTTTTTACTGATTGTTTATATTGTTTTCGGAAAAAAGATTGTAAAAGAAAGTAAGCCCCTGGCGAGACTTTCAGGATGATTCCGCTTTTTTCGCAGTGCGTTGAGTTTTAACTCAACCCGCTATTGCGTATCAAATGCGCGTAACCATTTGTTTGAACTCGCGATCTCTACCTTTCTGTTACTCCACTAAGCTTTGTTCTAAACTTTCCTAGCAGAAAGTACCAAGGTAACGCCATACCACTAGGCCACAGGGGCATAACTTAGCGTGAAGTTCTTTGCTTTAAAAATCTTTCGAGAACCTAATTAGTCATCCTCGGGGGTGGTGGCATAGGCAATTCGTCGTCAATATCAGATTTTGCAGTTGGTTTAACCGAATCACCAAAAATAAGTTCTTTATCTGTAATTCCATTACCGCCTAACATCAACGTATGTTTGATCTCTTGCTGCATTTCAATTGGTGTGAGTGTAGTTTCAACTACTTCCTGCTTAGGTTGTTCTTCTACCTGAATTCCCTTGGCCAACTCCGGATATTTTTCATACAGATCAGAAATCTTTTTCTCAACAACAGCAGTCCTATCCTCAATACTTTTCATTACTTCTGGATTTTGTGTTTCTAATTGTTTATGGATCTCTAATTCATGTTTGAGAGATTGTAAATGATTCTGTAATCTATTAAAAGAGGTAATCTCTTCTGGAGACAATTTATAATTCTGTTCAATTGTTTCTTGTGCTACAGTTTTGTTAACCTTAACCTTCTTCTCTTTTACTTTTTTCTCCTTTATGTCTAACTCTTTTATAATTTTCTCACTTAATTCAACATCTAATTCTGTTCCATGTTTAGCCATGAAATCACCAATCAGGTGAGTTAACTTCTCTAACCTTAAATTAAGATCTTTATCTTCAGAAGCTTCTAATTTTTTTCTTAAGTGGGTTATTTGTCGTTTTAAAGCAGCAACTTTGTGTTTTTCACCCTTTTCTTTCTCTTTTAATTTTTTTTCTAAACTAAAGACAGATTTCATCTGATTTTCTAAATGGATAACTTCTTTTCTTAAACTGAGGCGAGGAACCTGTTTTTGCGCAGAAAGATATTTTATCTCATTAATTTTTTTTACAATCTCCTGTCTAGAAAAAGTCTGCCGCCCATCTTCTAAAATTTGAGCAGCAGTTACTAGTAATTGTAATGCCTTTAAAGAACCCATTATCTAAATAATCCTACTCTTTTCTTTCCTCCTGCACTTGGTGGAGGTGGTGGAAAGTCTACACTCGGTTCACCCAATCCTGGAGCATCATCAAAACTTAATGGCGGGGCTGTTCTCATGCCCGGCATTTGCGGTGCCCCCATAGTGTGTTGTATTGGTAATCCTCTTGGTGGAGGCGGAGCCATACTTTGTTGAGGAACACTTACCTGAATCGGTTTTTGTATTGGTATAGATTTTGGTGCAGAGTTCTTATTCATAAAATCTTCCAATTTATCAGATATTGCAATCATACCTCTAGCAATTGTTTCATTTTGACTTTGTACTGTTTCTATTTTTTCTTTCATAACTTTAATTTCTTTAGCCGGATCTTCTACCTTAGTATCTTCCAAGGCCTTTTGAAAAACAGTATTCAACTCGTGTATAGAATCTTTTAAACTTTCAATCTCTAAGATTAACTCTTGCATCTTACTATCTGGTTGACTTAATCTTTTCTTCAACGCTTCGATATCATATTTCAAATCTGCCAATAATTGATGGGGTAGAATTTCGTAATCATCTTCTGCCATTTGCCTTACCACCTACGCTTTTTTTAATAATATTATGATATCTAACGTTAATGGTTTTTTGTTTATAAATGTTTCTTTGATCCTATTTGACCAACAACTTAATATACTCTAAATTTTTACTTAAACTAGCATGCAATTAGATATTTTGTTGATGGTCATAACTTTTCTAGTTCTATTTATTGGTTCTTATACTGACCTTAAACGTAGAGAAGTTCCGGATTGGTTAAATTATGGTTTGATTTTTGCGGCTTTAGGTATAAGAACAATTTTTTCTTTTGAATATGGGTGGCAGGTACTATTTAGCGGCGTTCTTGGTTTTTTAATCTGTTTAGCAATAGCCTTTTTATTTTATTACTCTGGTCAGTGGGGAGGAGGAGATAGTAAGTTATTAATGGGCATGGGTGCAGTGATTGGAGTTACCTTGCCTTTAAACAATTCTAGCTTAAACTTACTCTGGTTTATGCTCTCCTTGTTGTTCTTAGGTTCAATTTTTGGTATTTTGTGGATGTTGGTTTTAGCAATAAGGAAACGCCATCTCTTTTGGAAAAACTATCAAAAATATTTAAAGAAGAGAAAAACGTTACATCTGCTTTTGGCAATAACAACAATCATTTTTATTGTTTTAACTTTCTTTAAGCCATTTATTTGGCCGATGATTCCATTTCCATTGCTCATGTTTTACCTATTTTCATTTGTTAATATTGTTGAAAAAAATTGTTTTTACAAACAAGTTCCCCCTTACTATTTAACAGAAGGAGATTGGTTAGCTAAAGATGTGGTTATTAACAAAAAAACTATTCTTACTGCTAGAACTTTAGAGATGGAAGATGTTTGGAAGTTAAGATTTTTGGAAAGCCACAATAAATTAAATGAAGTTACAATCAAGGAAGGGGTTCCTTTTGTTCCAAGTTTCTTACTTGGTTACCTCGCTTTATTATTTGGCAGTAAATTCATCTCTTTTTTGTTCCTAATCTAATACTGAAGTTACCGCAACATTTTTATACTAAAAAATATTGTTCAAAGTATATAATAATCAATCGTGAAAAAAGAGGTGTAAATAACAATGTCTAAAAGAGGTTCTTTAAACTTATCAATAGAGGCAATAGTAATCGTAGTTATTGCTTTTGTCGTTCTTGGATTAGGCCTAGGTTTCGTTAGAAGCCAATTTGGTGATATCCAGAAAACTTCAACTGCTGTTCAAGAGCAGATTAGTCAGCAAATCCTAGATGATTTGAGGACAGGAAATAAACCATTAAGTTTTCCAGCCAGTAAGTTAGTGGTGGGAACTGGTGATGAATCTGTGCAAGCCATTGGTGTAAAGAACACTGGCGATGCCGAAAAGTCATTAAGAATAGATTTCCTAGTTAAGGGAAGTGATAAATTTTATACTTTTGAATCGGCCGTGTCTACAGACTTTTTATCAACTGAAGGAGATTCAGTCTCCGCAGAAATTCTTTGGGATAACGAACCACAGAATCTTAAACCAGGAGAGACTAGAATTATTCCAGTAACTATTAAGTCTCCGGATAAAATTGGCAATTACTTGTTTAAAGTTAATTTGGTTGATATTGCTGACCCAAGCAAACCAATTGACTCTAGAACATTTTTTATAAAAACGTCTTAGAGGTATGATCAAAAATGGCACAAAGAAAAACAATTAAACGGGTTGTAGTAAGACCTAATGTTAGAAGAGTCACAGCCAAGAACAATGTCATTAGAACAATGTCTGTTGGTCCAACGGTTAATTATAAAAAAAGGCTTAGCGAAGATCAAGAATTTCAGATTATGAAATTAGTTTTAGATAAGTTTCTTTGGTTAGGTTTCATTGTTATGGGCTGGGGAATGTATCAATCTTTAACTTCAGGAATACCAGCTTCTGGGTTGTGGTATATGTTGGCTGGAGCAGTATTGTTAATATTGTTCCTAGTAATAATCGTCAAAGAATACGAAATTATGAAATAATTTTTTTATTTTTCTAATTTTTTACTGGCATTCAGCAGTGCCATCGTGATTATCTACACAGATCTTTCCATTACTGCAATTCTCGTCCACTACATAAGCAATGAATTGCGAACAAGCTTCAAAATCTGTGGGGCATATGGCAACTGCATTCTCTTCGCAATAATGCGTGCCTTCACCATATGCATATGTGGCACAAGGGTGATTTGCATATAGACATTCACTTGTTTGACAAGCATTGTCTATGCATTGTCCTCCATTTGAGCAAGTAGTTGAATCGCTCCATTCTAAGCAAGGATCAGAATCATAATCTCCACAAGTTCTTTGTTTTGTATCACTCGCACATTTAGTCTGTCCTGTATAATCACATTTATCATTACAATCTGAACCTTCACAATGTCCATCAACACAATTCATATCTTTTGCCCAACATTGTTCTTCAATGACCCACTCTAAACACTTAGTGTCGGGATTATATCTGCAAGCAACAACGTCTTTTCCAGGGTTACATGTCTTTTGTCCTTCATAATCGCATTGGTTATTCCAACATTCTACCGGTTCAATTGGTTCGCTAGATGCTAACAATTTTTCAAACTCAAAAACTGTTTTTGCGTAATCTACCAAAGTTTTTCCAAAGGCATCAACCTTAACTCCAATATCTACTCTTAATCCGGCAAAAAGTTTGTACCAAAAACCATCCTGTATCCTCGCTTCTCCTCTTAAATGTCCCCTTACTTCTGCAGAAGGGCCGACGATGTCATAGATCTGTAGCTCAAACCTTGGTTTAACATAAACTTCTACGCCGCCAGTAGTTTCTCCCAATGAAGGCGGATCAAAACCAAACGATTTTTGTATACCAGCAATCTCTTGCCAAGTTCCATTTTTGTATTCTAATCCTACTTCTAAATCTAACGATTGTGATGCAGATGTTTGGGCGCTGATTTGCCCGGCAGCATCTACGCCTAAGGTTATTGATAAGTTTGGCGTTAAGACAATGGGGAAAGGTGGGACTGTTGGTAAGAAGAAAGTTACTGGGGCAAATTGCACCGGTTCGAGCGGCGGTAATTCTTGATGTAATTCTTGATCAATCTCTCCTCTTAATACTAGATCCAGACTTTCTTGTCCGGTAATAGTGTAGCGTACTCTTTCGACCTGGTTCCAGCTGATATCAACAGAAAGATGAGAATCAATGTCTGCTTGTAAATTTCCATCTAAGAACAACATTCCTTGATAAAGATCGGTGTTGTCAAAATTAACATTTATTGAATAAACTGATAATGGTGCTCTTTTTGTTTCAAAATTGTCTGATTTGCCAGATCTAAGTGGGGCGTTAACTGTTTCTAAACCATCAGAAAGATTAACAGAAAATTGAAAACTCCCTTCAGTTAAAGCTTGTTCTAAAGTTGCTGATTTGGTCTGAACTTGGATTTCCGCACCATTATTTTGTACAGAAACAACTTCTCGCAATAATCCCTGCGGTGTAATTGTGCTGACACCAGTAACAACAATATCTCCTGTATGAAGGTCTTGAGCATATGCAGAATCACCTTGAAAAGAAAGGCTATTTGGAGAAACATTATATAATCTCTCCGCGCCAACAGCTGTTAATATTTTTGTATTTGGAGATAATACCGCCTGGTTGTTGCCGCTTTCTCCACCGGAACACTTGTTGTTGTCACAAATTTTTTCTCCAGGACAGTCCAAATCATCATAACAGAATAAATCTCCATTTGGATAAACACATTTTTCTTGTTCACAAATTGTTTCTACTCCAGGACAATCATAATCTGATTTACACCTATTTCCTGAAGAACCTTCAGAACCGCAACCACCAATCAAGGCAGTCAGTGCAAATGCACCTATAACTGCAGCCCTTTTCCAAAATGACGATTTTTGAACGCTTCTAGTAGTAATCTTTTCTAACGAATCAATCATGTGTAACTTACAAATAGTAAGAGAACTTTATAAAATTTATCTCATTTAATTAAATTATGAGCAAAAAAGGCGCTATCGGACTATCAATGGACGTTTTGGTAATAGTTATTATTTCTTTAGTTATTCTTGGTGCAGGAGTATCATTATTATACCAATTTATTGGTGGTGCTACAGACATTAAAACCCAGTTGGATACGAGAACTGAAGCAGAGTTGGAAAGACTTTTAGTTGATCAAGGTAAGATGGTGGCTTTACCTTTACATGTTGCAACCATTGAAAGAGGAGAAAGTCACGTTTTTGGTATTGGAATAATGAATATTGGTGGGGTTGGTGATGAATTTCTAATAAGTATAACTTTAGAAAAGGTTGCTGATGATTTTAACAAAGACATTACTAACCAGGTAGATACTTTTGGTGTTAAGAACTGGCTTCTTTACGATGACGAGACTTTGATAATTAAAGAAGGACAAAGTCATAAGGAAAGTATTGTCGTTAATGTTCCTCCTGAAGCTTCAGTAGGACAGTATATCTTTAATGCTCGAGTTTGCTCAAATCTTCCTTGTAATCAAGCTAACCAATATGGTAATACTCAGAAATTTTATGTTAATGTGAAATAAATCCTTCTGCCTTAATAATTTACATTAACATCTCTTCTAAAACTTTCTTTGGATCTTTGGCTTTAGCGATAGCATGAGCAATTAATACTCCTGACGTTCCAAGCAATAAAGCCTGCCCTAAATCCTCTTTAGAATGAACACCTGCTCCACATAACACTTTAGTTTTTTTACTGATTTTTTTAACCAAACTTACTGCTTTAACTATAATCTCTGGTTTGGCTTCCGTAACAGAAACTTCACTACCAATCAACTTTTTAGGTTCGTAAGCTATGTAATCTGGATAAAATTTAGCTATTTTTTTTATTTCAAACAAAGTAGATGCGCAAACCACAGTCATTAATTTATTTTTTTTGCAGATTTCTATGATTTTTTGAAGATATTTTAAAGGGATTTTTCTTTCTGAATGATTTAATATTGTTCCTTTAACACCGATCTGTTTTAACTCTTCAGCAGAAACCCTTCCAGTATGGGCACCTAATTCTACAAAATCGGTGTGTTGTGAAAAAACCATTACTTTAGTTTTCTGAGCAACTTCTTTGATAGTTAATAAAGATGGTGCTAAAATAATTTGATATTTATTTCGATTTACTTTTGAAATACTTTTAGCAATCTCTAAAGCTCTTTCTCCTGTAGACTCTTTGTACAATTTTAAATTGACTAGGATTAATGGTTTCATATTTCTCTATTTTTCAAATTATTTTTTTATTCTAAAGTTTATATCAATATGATCAGACTTCTTTCCTTTTTTAAGTTTGTTGAGTATTCTAAAGAAGTAACTTACTAAAAATAAGATTATAATGATCGGAAGCAAGAACAATATCAAATTGAAAATTAGTAATAATATTCCTAAAACTATAGCTACAGCAATTAAAGTAAACATCCAAGCTTTTATCCCATTAATTTTTACAATCATTTCTTGCTCACCTTTTGATTAACCTACTTAGTATAATAAAAACTATCCCTCCAAAAATTGTTATTAAGAATATTCTTATACTGATATCTATGAAAAATTTTAGTGAAAAAGTTTGAATTAGTAAAGAGTTAAATGAAAATAACCAATTACCTTGAGGAAAAAAGATTCTATGAAAAAAATTGAATGCAGAAGTAAAACTGATTAAGGAAATAACTAAAATTAAGAATGTAAAGACTATTGTGATAACTCCCCCATAAAGTAAACTTCTTCTAAACTTCTCTTTTTTTCTTCTTTGCAAAGTTAATATCAATGTGCAGATCAATAAAGATAAGTAAAGTGTGTAATCAACATTGTTCATTAGAACCTGAACATCTTGTAGATGAGATATCTCTGCAGAAGTATAATTGAGACTTATTTCTCTGTTATAATTTAGATAATCAATTGTTTCCTGTTGATTATTAGATAAAGAGGATGTAGCTAACGTAACTTTGTAAGCAAACAAAATTAAAAATGTGAATAAAAAAAGAGCAAATATTATGGAAATCCAATTACGTTTTAATCGATTTATGAATTTAAACTTTAACATCTGTAATCACATCCTCCACTTGTAATTCCAAAGAAGTTAATATCCTTTTATAATCTTCCGTTTTCATTTTGATTGAATCTGTTAAAGAACCCGCATTAAAAGCCATCCATTCCTCGTTAAATATGGTTTTATCTACAATCATCCTTAATCCTAGCAAGTTGCCAAAAGGCGGTAAGGCCCCCTTTTCCATTCCTGTAATTTCTTTGAGCTCATCTTCTGTAGAAAACCGTAACTTTTTTGTTTTTAGTATACCTCTTAACTTTTTAGAATCTAATCGTTTGTCTGCTGGTATAACTACCAAAAGAAATTGATCTGCTTTCATTAGCAGTGCTTTAGCACCAATTTTGATAGATTCGCCTCTTTCTCTAGCAGAATCCTCGGAGGTGGGTGTTGGTTTATGGTGAACAATCTCATATTTGACTTCTTGTTCATTCAAGAACGCTTTAATCACTTCAAACAATATCATCAGAAAAAGAGAAATAAAATAAATATAAAAAACTACTGGTTACTTAATGACTACAACCGCTGCATGAAGAGCAATCTCCACAATCTTCTTCACTGTCATCACAATCAGAACAGTCGTCATCACCACATCCAGAACATTCTTCTTCGTCTTCGCTTCCTGGCTCATTAACGCCAACAACCTTTAACTCAAAAGTTAATTCTTTTCCAGCTAATGGGTGATTGATGTCAATCGTAACATTACCTTCTTCAACCTTAGTAATTTTAGCAGGGATTTGCTGTCCTGTTGGAGCTTGCATTACTAGCATCATACCAACTTGTGGTTCTGGTTTTTCAGGTAATTTGTCTCTAGGAAAAACCTGCACTAATTCTGCTCTTATTGGTCCATAAGCATCATCAACTGATAAAGTAATAGTTTTTGATTCGTCCTTTTTCATCCCTTCAATAGCATTATCAAATCCAGGAATAACTTGGCCGGAACCAACCTTAAAACTTAATGGTGATCTTCCTTCAGAACTATCAAAAACAGTTCCATCTTTTAATTTTCCAGTGTATTCTACTTTTACTGAATCGCCTTTTTTAATTGTTTCACTCATTTTAAATCCTCCAATTTCTAAGCATAAATATGGTTATTATATAAAATTATTGGTAGTTAATAGTGCTTAACTAAAGTAGTCCACCGCGAATAATTCTTGCTTCACCACGAAACCTTAATGGATAATTCCCTTCATCTAGTTCGTAAGATCGTTCTTTAGCTTCTGGAACAAAATCTACGATGAAAGGATCAACAATGATAACTTTACCATCTACTCGTTGAAATGCCGGTACGGTTCTTTTAGGACAATCATAATCCTTCACTGCACTAGTCTCTATCCTATACCCAACGGCAACCCAATCTAAACCAGGTCTTAAGTTTTTAAGTTCTATACATGCATAAACATCTGGACCTTGTCCACATGCCATTTCCACAATGGCGAGAGCTTCTGGGCTTAACTTATTTCTTGCTCTACCACTATTATATTCATCATAAACGCGTTTTGCCAAAGTCTCTAATATTTCATTCATTTTTGTTAATTTTTCTTAGCCGTTTATAAAGATTGTGGTTGTTACCACTATGGTGTGGCAATAAAAAGGCAAGTTTTATAAATGAGTTCAACTTTTTAAACCAAGATGGGTCTTACAAAAAGAGTATTGGATAGAATCATAACAAAACCAGGGTATCGCTATATAGCTGGAGCTCTTGTTGCTGCTGGTTTATTATGGGGATACAACTCTTTTTCTGGTAAGAGCGATGCAGAGTCAAGAACAACTCATTCTTCTGCATTAGAGATTGCTGTTACATCTAATAATCCAGCACAATTCACTCCTGTTCAAAACCCAAGCTTTAGTGCCTTACCAATTGTTAAATTCTTAAATGAGAATAACATCCCTTATGATGTTATTGATGATCGTTTAATCTTATCAGAAGGCACTATTCAACAGATGTCTGATGTTATCGGTCTTTCTGCTAAAAAAACTCGTGATTATTTGTGTACGGAGAAACACCGTACTGTGCTTTATGCGTTACAAGAGCATGATCCTAATCTTAGAAAAGCTATCATGACTGTTGAATCTCATGGAAATGGTACTTGTAATAACCGGGGTTATTGTGGTGAGATGCAAATTGGTACTGCTGCTGTAACTGAAGTATTACGTTCACTCTTACACATTGGACTAAAAACTCGTTATGATAATTTTAGAGATGTAAATCAACAGCAATTAGATTACTTAGCTGATTTAGTTGATGAACAGACTGGTGGTTTCTTAACTGATTTTTCTTCTTTAAATAATGGTGTTATCGAAGCAAAAAGATTTGTTAATCAAAGATACCAACAATGTGATGATCAGATTAAATCTGATGGTTATGACGAAGAGACTTCTCAATTGAGGGAAGACCTTGGTAGATTTAATCGTTATCTTTCTGCTGTTAACAATTATCTAAATACCTTGGTTGTTTCATTAGAAAAAGAACCAAAAACAAAGAGAGAACAAAAAGAAGTTAGGGTTGCTAGAGAACAGATTGCACAATCTTTGGCTGCTTTAGAAAAGTTTAGGGGAAGAGATTTTTCTTTTGTAACTAAAGATTTAGAAAGCAAGTTTGGGATAGATTATTCTTCCGTAACTCCACAAGAATTATTTCCTAAGTTGGAAAGAGAATATTATTCTAAAAATGTTACCGACGTTTTCTCCTCTTTATGGGATGCCGCTAAAGGAGATTCTAACTTGAATGTGACTTTATCTCGAGTATATCTTGCTTATCTTGACCATAGATTTGAACAATTAAGTGTAGATTCAAAAGGTAAACAACATCCTCAATATCAAAACATAGATCCATTGGCTTGGATCCTTGAAGCGTACAATAAAGGAGCAAATGAAGTACACTCTAAGGTCATGAGAACTAGAAGACTTCCACCCGGAAGCGGGTACTCTGACAAGGTCATAGAGGCATTACAATTAATTAGAACTTATAATGAACTATTTTACGGAGATTCAAATATGGTCTGTACAGATGTTGGTTTGGGCGTAGAATGTGAGGTTCCCGAAGCTATGCAAACATTTGTCGACTCTAGAAATTAGTTACACATCATTTTGATACTTTATTTCTCTAATATTCTCTTTAACTCTTCAGCGATAAACTGTCCAGATGCTTTTCCAGCTAATGCTTTCATACATAAGCCCATCAATGCACCTTGTGAAGCACCTTTATTTTTTTCAACAACTTCTTTGATCTTAGCATGTAATTCTTCTGTAGAGATAGTTGCATAATTCTTTAAATCAAATTTTCCTTTGATCATATCAATCATCACGTCAATTATAATGTCCTTGTGAATTTTTTCTTCGTCAAGATATTGGAATAATTGTCTAAAATTATCTTCTGTTAACTTTTCAGGGTCTAATTCATATTTTCTTTTGATGTCTAAGGTGGTAGAGATAAGGGTTTCAGCAATAAATGCTGTTTTTATTTTTGGATGTTTTTTTACTAGTTCTTCAAACAAAACCATCTTGTCAGATTTAGCAATAAAATTAGCCAAGTCTGCACTTAACTTTAATGATTTTTGATATCTTTTAATTTTCTCTTCTAAAGTCTCGGGAACCTTAACTATGCTTAAATCTGGACGGATTAAAGGAACATCTGTTTCTGGATACATTCTATCAGCACCAGAAATCAAACGCATAAAAGAAGTTGTGCCATCTGGGTTAGCTTTACGTACTTCTCTGATCACTCCATAAAACAATTCAGTGGCTCTATGATGGACAGCATTTAAAGCTACCTGTGCCTTGACTTCTTTATCTGCAACTAAAATAAAAGCATCTTTCTCTTTGCACTTTAACTCTTTAGAAATTAAGGCAACTTCTTCTGCGGTGATTCCATAATTTGGCAGCTCATCAGAATGGAATATTCCTCCAACTCCTGCTGCTGCTTTAGCCCTTCCGGAAAATTCACTTCCAACCCGATAATTTGGTTGTAATTCTCTTCCTACCAATCCCGCAAAATCGTTCAATTTTATTGCTAAAATCTTTCCATTTTTGTCAGTAGTATTTTTAATTATTTTTGATGTGGATTCATTCAGTAATTTAGTTAAATCATGAATTTGTATTGGATTTAACTTTTTCCCATTTAATTCTTTACTAATCTTAACCAGTTCTAATTGTCTTTTAATTTCTAATTCTACCAACGTTGGAATCATCTTTAGGTCTTGTGCTCCCTTAATTTCAATTCTTTCTCCTTCTCTAACGGAAACATTAACATCTTGTCTAATTGTTCCAAGACCTCTTTTTACTCCCGGTAAGGATCTCAGTAGTAACCCAATTTTCTTAGCAGTTTCTTGACATTGTTCAGGAGTTTTTATGTCTGGGGCTGTTCCAATTTCTATTAAAGGTATTCCTAAGCGATCTAAACGATAAACCTTTTCATTTTGGCTTTCTGAAATGTTCTTACATGAATCTTCTTCTAAAGAAATATTTTCAATTCTAACTTTTCCTTCACTCGTGTCTAACTCTCCGCCACGAGAGAGTAAAGCAGTTCTTTGAAATCCACTGGTGTTAGACCCATCAACTACCGTCTTACGCATTACTTGTACTATTGGCGAAACTCTTGCCTTAACCATCTTGCAGAATTGTAATGCGGTATAAAGCGCTTCACTGCTAATTTCATGCGGTGGTTCGCTGTCTGTCTCTACAAGACAGGTGCTATCAAAATATCCTTGGTAAAGAAAAGTCTTATCTTTGAGTTGTTCTTGCTTGGCAGCAACATCAATCTCACCATGCTCTCCAGCAACAGCTCTTAATTTACGTTTAATTGTAAAATGTGGTTCATCATCTCTTAACTTTGTTGGGCAATTACAGAATAGTTTCTTCCCTTCTAACTGTTGGTGAATCTCAATTCCGCATTTTAAGCCGATTTCTGTGTAATTCATACCTTTTTGTGAATCTGCTTTGCTTTAAAAATGTTTAGCCTAAGTATTAACTGCAAATAGGCAAATTATTTAAATACATTAAAGTTAAACGCTTTAAAGCTAACAAGGTGAGGAAATATGTTTTGTGCAAAATGTGGATCAATATTAAGACCAAAATTAAAGGCTGGTAAGAAAGTTCTTTATTGTAGTTGTGGTTATACAAAGACCCCAGAAGGAGAAGAAATTTCTACAGAATTAAAGGAAACAGTTAAGAATGTAAAAAGAATAGAAGTTGTTGAACAGACTGAAATAAATCCTAAGATTAAAGTTAAATGTGAGAAATGTGGAAACGGGGTAGCTTATTACTGGACTCAACAGACTAGGGGAGCAGACGAACCGGAAACTAGATTTTTTAGATGTACAAAATGTAGCTATACTTGGAGAGAATATGCGTAATGAAATCTCCACAAGAGCTTTATTCTGCACTTTTACAAGAGGAATTATTTAAACAGTGGAAACAAGATCACAACGATAGTTTTCTTTCACATTTTTTTTCTCCATTGGGGTCAGATTTTGTCCTTAATTCAGAATTTGAGACCGGGTTTTATGATTCTAAAGATGGTAAGATGACTGTTTTTGTTTATTTAACAGATGGTTTTGTCATTAAACCAGCCGATGATGTTTTTAAGAAAGAAGATGCTGTTGTTGAAGAGTTAAAATTGGGGGATGTTAAGATTAATTTTGATCAGGCTTTAGAAATATTTAAAGAAGAGTTTCCTCAACGTTTTCCAAGTGAACAAATTGGTGACGGGTTTGTAATTCTACAAAAATATAACGGGAAAAATCTCTGGAATTTTACTTTTATTAGTAAAAGGTTAAGATTCCTTAATCTTAAGATTAGTGCTGTTGATGCTAAGGTTGAAGATCAGCAAGAGATTGATTTAGTGAGTAAATAGATTCAATAATCTTATATTCTTGTAATCAAAACATTTTTATACCTCTAAAATTACTCTCCTTTTATGGCTAAAGCAAAAGGTGATAAGATTTCTCAGTTAAAGACTATGAAGGATTATGTGGCCTTAGCAATTGTTGATGCTAAAAAATATCAGAAAACTAATATTAAAATTATTGAAGAGATGATAAAAAGTAATTTGCCCGGAGTTTACGTAACTTTGAACCGACCTTATGAAAACATAAAAGCTATCTTTGAAAAAGAGAAGATTGACACTTCAAAAGTAATTTTTATTGATTCCGTTACAGAAACCGTTTCTGGGAAAGTAAAGAAACGGGATGATTGTTTGTTCATTGGAGGACCTAAAAATCTTAGCGATTTGTCTTTAGCGATGGATCAGGCAATCATGGCTATCCCTAAGAAAGATAAGTTTTTGTTTTTTGATAGTTTAAGTACTCTGGCTTTATACCATGACATTAATGTTGTTGCCAAATTTATCCACTTCCTTTCCGGCAAGATGAGGGTTTGGAAGATAAAAGGAATTATTATTAGTTTGAGAAGGGATAAAGATAAAGAGTTGATTGATGAGCTTAATTCCTTTTGTGATCTGACTATTGACTTTTAGTTGTGAACTAAAGAATATTAATTTAAAAAAAGCGGTGATTATGATGGTAAATGATTTAGGTAAGATCTTAACAGCACTGATTTCTGTGTTATTTGGCCTTTTTGCTTTATTTGTTTTTGTTCCTGACGTTGGTTTGGTTATTGGATTTATTAGTCTTACTTTCGGCATTTTAGCAATTATCTGGACATTAAGGGCAAAGTATAGTCTTTCTCCTGGAACATCATTAAGAGATTACACAAACTACTTTTTGTTTTCTTTGATTTTTGTTCTTCTTTTTTCTGTGTGGGACACTTTGATTATGTTGTTTAGATGGGATGGTTATTTTGTTTATCCAAAGTACATACTTTTAATAATTGCATATTTGATTTTTGTTTTTGCTTCTTACAAAATTTTGTACTTGGGAAAGCAATTTGGCTTTAAGACCCAAGTTAAGAAAATGAACTTTAGTAATGAAAAGAAGAAAAAGAGATAATTTTATTTTTTTTAGTTATTTTTATAAACTCATTGCTTCTATGCTTTTTTTATTGCCAGCATCGCATACACAGAAAAAGATTTTTTCTGGTCGCGATGTGTCATAAATGCCAGCATCGCATAATCCGGTATTGCGTCGGTCTCGAACAAACTTTTAAACAAGTTAAGAGTTTGATCAAAAATAGTGGGCATTCGTTTCACTCAACCCACACAATTGGTCTTAAAAATCGAGCGAACCGATCCCTCTGGGATTCCCGGTTCAAAACAGATGTCACGTCATCTGAAAGACGAAGCGACATGCGCTCACTACGTTCGCTTAGTCACTAGAAAATAATCGTGACAATTGGTGAAAGTCCGGGTGCTGGCGCTTAACTATTTTGGCGCATTTCCTCCATTCCGGATTTGCGTCAAAATTTATTACCCTAATAATGAGTTATTGTAAACAAAAATTCTAAAATTAATCGTTAAATATAACTTACAGAGAATTAAAATAATTTGTCTAGTATAGACAAAAGTTCACTTGCATCTTCACAGACATAAATTTTATCTGGATTAATCTGATCTATGTTCAAGCTATGCTTTCCCAATTTGCTTTTTAGTGATGCCGAAACAGCTCCTTCTTTGATAGTAGCAACGGTTGTAGCAGCACCGCCAGAATTGCTTAATGCAATTAAAGGAACATCTAAAATAGCTGCATTTATTGCTTCATCTAATGTTCCCAAACCACCGTTAACAACAATTAATGCATCAGCTACACCCGCAACATACTCTCTTCGTTCTCCCATATGCTGACCAGCTCTAACAATATTTAATTGACCCTTAGAAGATAAACTTCCTAATCCTAAATATTCTCCCGGAGGTATATAAGCAACTTGTTGTGTTGGTGTTCTTTTTATCTGTGATGATAAAAAATTCATTGAAGGCATAACTCCTTGCTCGGATTGAGGAACCAATATAAAGAAACGATCATCAAATCCTAAATGTTCTCCTTCTGTAGAAATTAAGCGACTATGTTCCATACAATTTCGCATTACACCAATGTAAGTATCAATTCCAACCCCCTCTACTCCTCCAGTAAAGATGCTTCCATTTTTATAACCAATAAAATTTCTCAGTTCATAACCCACTTTGATACCCATCTCTGAGTGATATTCTTCAGACGGATTAGTTGCTCCGATGACTCCAACAATAGGAGTTCCGTGTTCTTGGCGTATTTTTTTAATTAATTCAATATCCATTTTACTTATCTCCTAAATGTATGAAATCCTCTTTGGTTTACTAACTCTCTTAAACAAATCCCTTCTTGTGAATTTGCTACAGAAGCACCAATTACTGAAGTAGCACCATAATCTTCAACCTTAGCCATAACATCTCTCAATGATCGAGCAGTGCATACATAATCTTCAATACATACAACTCTATTACCTTTTACAGCATTTTTAATTGTTGCTTCTTGTTCTGGAATAACTCTTGGGCTACTGTCACCCCTTCTCTTTGATTTACGAATAAACCCAACGTCAACTCCTAAAAGACCGCTTAAAGGCATAGCCATTTCACTAGAGCCACAAGCTGCACCAACAACATAATCTGCCAAACCAGCTCCATCTAAAGTTGATTCTAAAAACTTTCTTAAGAAAATAGCAATATCATTAGGATAAACTCTATTACCACCAATGTTTCTAAATTTAGTATAATATTCAGCACCACTAATTTCTTCAAATCCTGGTTTTAAAACCGCCACCCCTTCCTTAAATGCTTTGACATCCGGCTCACCAGAATAAAAACCGGTCAAGAAACTTGTTCCTAAGGTGATTACTCCATCTAATACCCCTACTGCCTTATCTCTGGGGGCATTCCGCAAATTACCATCAGTTATAGCATCATATAATGGTTGAAATGCTGCGTAAATTACTGCTCTAATCATATCGGGATCATGTTGAGCTTCTGCGAATCCACACCAGTCCCCAAAACCACGAATACCAATGTATCCTGGGTCAACATTCCTTTGATAAGGTAAAAGGTTCCATCAGCTACTTTTTTTAAACTTTTTTCAATAGCTTCTTTTCTTTGACCATCTTCAATAATGGTATAGGTTGGTTTAGATCCAGATAATGCTTGTTTCAGTGCTGTTACAATATTCATAAGTTATCAATTTTGTAATAGCTTTATAAATATTTCTGCTGTTACCACTATGTAGTTATTGGGTATTGAGTTAGGTCTGATTTTTAAATCAATAAAAAATTAACAGAAGAGAAATACAAAAATGTGTCATGGCCTTTAATTGAGCCCTTTACCAGGGTGCTGGCGCTTTATTTTTTAATTTTAATATGTTCTTAACTCTCTCAAGAATTGTTTTCACTACTTAATGACAAAAAGATTTATAAATATGTCCACTAAATTAGATATATGGCTCAGTTAGATCAATCTGTTATACAAATTCATTCAATATTAGCAGCAGCTAAAAGGCATTTTTTATATTCTGATGAGTTAAACAAAAGAGTATTGGGAGCATTAAATCAAGATGCTCTTGTACATTCTAATCAGCTGGAACCAGATGCGGATCATACAAAAACACTTAAGCGCCTTAAAGAAGCATGGGAATATGGGGTAGAATATTTTCAAGACCATGTAAATATTGATTTAATATTAAAATTAGCTCATATAGTAGAACCTAAAAACCATGGAACATTTAGAACTTCGATGGGCTTTACTAAAGATAGGGATGGATCACATGTTTGTTTTACTAATCCTATGAAAATATCAAGGGATTTAGGACAATTATTGTTCTCATTAGAAGAACGTCATGAAGATCCGATTGTTCAAGCAGCACAATTGCATTTGTACATGGGAATAATTCATCCATTAAGTGATGGTAATGGACGAACATCTCGCTTACTTCAAAATTTACTTCTTCATCATTATGGCGTTCCTCCAGCCATAATCAGAAGCACTGATAGGGCTACGTATCTAAATCATATTGAAGATGCCCATCGTGGCTTTAAGGAAAGGAATGATGGTACAACTAGTCCTTTTGAGAATTATTCTTACCCAGAATTACGATTTCTGCAATACATTGTTGATAGAGTAATGGAAGCAACCGTAAAGTTATCAGACGAAATTATTAGTCAAAGAAGATACAATCTTAATGTTGAGGTTAAAGGGTGTAACAGAAATATCTATAGTCTAAGAAATGCAATTAGAGATTCCTTATGTTGTCGGGGGATTCCTCCTCAAATTAGATCCTCTCCTAAGGATTGTCAAATGATAGTTGTAACTAGTGCATCAGAAGAAGAGATGATTGGGATTATTGAGAAGTATAAGATGAGAAATACTGCTTTGGTAAGATATGTTGTCACTGAAACAACTAACATAAAGTAAGCAGTTACAATTCAAATTCATTGATGAATCCTTTTATCAGTTGATATTTTGCTAGATACTTAAAACCTTTATCTGTTAACGTAATGTACTTGCTTCCTTTCTGATCAACAATTTCTTTAATCAGCGATTTCGACTTTAAATCTCTGAAATACTCTGCAAAACTATTTGAGGAAAGGTTAGAATATCTTAGTAATGGAGTTGGTTTGATGGAGTTATGATTTTCACTAATAGTTTTGAGTATATCATAAATTACTTCTAATCGATCTCTTTTTTTATTCATTTTAACCATTTAGAAATCTTGTAATAGATCCATACAAATAGTATTATTGAAATTATCTGAAATAATATCTTAACTTCTACTGGAAGTAACCACCCTGGCGCAATTACCCACAGATTGATTAACCAAAATATTAAAATTAATACACATATTGTTTTTATTAATGACTTCTTCTGATGGATGATAAAACTAATAATTATTACCAGAATTAAAAGTAAAGATTGGATATATAACAAGATTAAATGTGACATCATTGCGAACGCTAACAAAGAGATTAATACTGCAATGATATGACCAATTAACACTAAGCTTTTTTGGTTAAACTTCTTTCTAATTATGCTAAATAGCAAGTAGAATATTGCCGTTGTGCTTAAATATCCTAACACTAGAATAAAATAAGGCATAATCTCTCTCCAGTAATATCCATTGTCCATAAAGGTTCGAGAAATCATAAATATGAATCTTAACAAATATGATAACCCAAAGAAAACAAAAGCATTGCGAAACAATTTTATTCCTTGATGCTTTGTAAGGTCATAACTTTCTTTTGTTTTAAGAAATATGATCAAGCACAATATTATTGTGATTAAAGTAAAAAATGATTCTGCAATAAAAAGTGTTGGATTGAAAATTAGTGGTGGCATAACTATAATTCTGTTTAATTTATTTATAAAACATGTGGACTTAAAGTGTACATTTTAACTTCTTCCTGTTTAAATATGCTTACTGACTTTCACATTAAAAAAACAAAGGAGGAAACATAAAAATGAAAAAAACAGCTATTTTGGGTTTAGTTGGGTTGTTGGTTGTTGGTATCTTGGCTGTCGGAGCATTTGCTATGCCTTTCGCTAGAGGAAATGTTGCAGTAAAAACAGCATTAGATAACAATGACTTTGCATCTTGGAAAGAGGCAATGACTTCAGAATTAACTGAAGAACGATTTCAGGAGATGCGGCAAGGACGTGGTCAATTGTTTGAGCATCATGAAGAGATGGATCAAGCAATCCAGCAAGGGTATGATGCCTGGTTAGAAGCAATGGGTGATCGTCCAGTTACGAATGTAATCACTGCAGAGAACTTTGATCGTTTTGTAGAGATGCATAATGCTAAAGTTTCTGGGGATTATGAAACTGCAGGAGCAATTGCCGAAGAATTAGGACTTCCTGAAATGCAAGGTAAAGATGGTTTGCATAAAGGTTTTGGGAAGGGTCAAGGAATTGGCGGTTGCCAACACTAATTTTTTTATTTTTATTTTTATTTTTTCTAATTTCTGGTTGTTGCATTTTTAACTTAAAAAAATCCTAACTTCAATTAATTTAAATACCGTAATCCATATCCTTTAATTATGATTTCTAAAAAAAACCTAACTCCTAGCTCCGAAAAGAAGAAAAAAAATAATCCCTTAGATGAAATTTTAGAGGAGTTAGAACAGTATGATGAAGGTTGTGGTAGTCACACTCTTGGTTGTTCTGGCGAATAATATATTTTGATTTAATTTTATTAAATAACTTGGTTCCCCCAGTAATAAATTTGTTCCTTGGGGGTAGTAACCTTTATAAACTGGACTCCTGAAATTGTCCTATGACTTTAGTTTTATTAAGAAAAAGGGATATTACCGCAGAGGGTGCTTTAGAGGAAGTTATATCAAATTGTGGGTCTGTGGTGGATCATTTTAGTAGAAAACAAATGGTTGTGGAAGTTATTAACCTAGATCGTTTGGTTGAAAGAGCAACAAATTCAGGGATCCAGGTTTTTGAAATAGTTTATGCCGGGGATTTGCGTGCTGTTTATGAGCATCATTCTCCTTCACGTGTTTCTGGAGAATTACATCGATTTACTAAAGATTTGAGACGTGTTCATAGATCTATTAAGACGGCCTCAAATAAAGAGTTAGTTATCGCTCCAGATAGCGCATATGTTATTTTTAACCCATCTATAAATAGTGCGCAATTATCTCAAAGAAATGGCAAGTCTTTCAAAAATGCGTTTTATGGTAATGTTGAATTAATGTGTCAAATGATTTACATTCATGAGAATGCATTTGGTCATGAAGTGAGTGTATTTGTTGATCCTTTTCTGGGGCATGGCGGAAGTCTTATCTCTGGCATTGAATGTGGGGTGAAGAGAATTGTTGGAATTGAAGTTGATGCAGGGAATTTTAAGATGTCAAAACAGAACTTAGAAGGATTTCTTGCTTTAGAAGGCCTTGCTTATGATAAAGATGAACAAGGTAATTCAGAAGCAAGTTATTCTGTTTGGGTTAATCAACAAGAAACTAGAATATCTTTGTTTCGAAACAATTCACTCACAGATGGTCCAAGTATTCTTCAAGAACAAAACCTTCCTTGTACGTACCCCATTATTTCGGACATTCCATGGGGGTGTTATAAATGTTTAACTGTTGGTGTAGAAGGCAAGGTACAAGATTTAGAGGGATTGGATAGATTTTACGATGACTTAACTATAATGATTCAAAGAACTAGATCTGATCAGATTACTCTTGCACATAATCATCGTGCAACTTTAGCTCTCCCCGTGGTTAAAGTTGTGAAAGGTACTCCCCCTTACAAAATAGTTTCTTACAAAAATAATCCTCAACAACTTCCTTTGCCCCTTCGGTAAGTAAAGTTATTAAGGCATAGTTTATTATCCTTTATGTATTGCATACTCTAAGACACTTTGTCCTAAAACTTCTTCCCCCTCAAATTCTAATGTTTTCTCCTCAATTACACAATGTTTCTTAGCTAAAGTTTCTAATAAGTCTGGTTTACTTGCTACTAATTGTTGATATGCAACTTCTGGACCAACTTTTGCAACTCTTTCTGCTTCTATTCTGATCTCATAAACACACCCATCAATAGTGAAGTTGCAACTCATATACTTGTCTCCATCTTTTCCATGACATTCTCCGCGCGCGTTTGGTGGCAATTGATATCTTAACTCGTCTTTACAAGTTTGATATCTTCTATCTATCTCTGCTAACCCTTCTGCTTGAATTTTTTTAACTTCTTTTGCTTCAGCTTTTACTTGCGCAGCTCTTTCTTCAGGAGTAATAAGATATTGTGAAATATCTATTTCTTGGTGTGGTGCTCTAACCACTGGCCTTGCTGGTGTTGAAACCGGGGCAACATAACTTGGTGCTATTGGTTTAACTGTTTCCACTGGTCTTAAGACTGCGGTTTCTGAAATGGTTACATCTAACAATGCATCTAACTCTGCTGCTCTTTTTTGTTGTTCCAATGCACCTGTTGAAGCACAACCTCCAAAAGCCCCAACCAGATATGTTAATGATAATCCTAAAATTGCTTGTTTTGCATTCATTTTTGTTTCACCGTTATATCCTGGAGATTGTTGTAATGATTAACTTTACTACAAAATTGTTGCTCAAAATTAGATAATTTTATATATTCATTCTAATATTGGACTATTATGGTCTCATTAAGTCACCCACAACAAAAAATCCTTTCCGTCATTGATAAGAATGCAAGATTAAGTTATTCTGAAATCGGAAAAAGAGCAAACTTGCCTAAAAGTGTGGTTAATTATAATTTTAATATTCTTCTTGATAACGGCATTATCAAAGGTTTTGCTACTTTGATAGATCCTTCTGCTTTAGGATTTACAGAACTGAGAGTTTATCTAAACTTATATGAACGAGATCTTCAACAAGAGAAAGACTTTTTGATATATTTACAGTCCTGCCATAATTCTGGTATTGTTATCAAATGTGTAGGTGATTTTGATCTAGTGGTTAGTTTTTATACTAAAGATTTACGAACTTTCTGGAATGAATGGTTTGAAACACTAAAGCAGTTTAGAAAAATAATCAAAAGCTATTTTTTTAGTTTTGTTGTAGAAAAGAAATTGTTCCCTTTCTTTTCGGAAAATGACTTGAGAATAAAATATTCCTTCCTTATTGGAAATAAAAAAGAAGTTAGCTATGATAATATTGATAAGAACATATTGGATATTTTGAGTAAGGATTGCCGTAAACCCATCTATGAGATTGCAACATCTGTTAATCTAAAGAGTAGTTCACTGATCTATAGAATCAAAAAGCTAGAATCGCAAGGGATCATTTGTGGATATTATACTATTTTTAATTTTTCTAAGATGGCTAAGGAATTTTGTAGAGTGCATCTACAAATTGAAGAGATGGATCTATTGCCAAGGTTATTAGATCATCTTAAAGTTCTTCCAAAAGTAATTAGTATTACTAAAACTCTTGGAGCATTTAGTGATTTAGAGATAGATCTGTTGGTTAATAATATTAACGACCTCCTTTTGTTTATTACAAAATTAAGAGAAAAGTTTCCTGGGTTAATTAGAGATTATAACCATGTTCGAGTGATTAACACGTTAAAATGGAACCATTATCCTAATCTGTAAGAAGAATTCCTAATTATCTTTTCTTTGCTCGGATTTTTTTTCTAATAATTACTCTTTCGATAACATTGTTCTCTACCTCAATGACTCTTATCTCTGCTCCCCTTATCTTAATAACATCATCTTCTTTAGGAATTTTTCCAGAAATCTCCAAAATATATTCTGAGATTGATTTAGAAACTTTTTTTCTTGGTAATTTTAATCCACATTTCTTATTAATCTCAAAGATGTCTGTTTTTCCTAGGACGGAAAATCTTCCATTTGAATAATTTTTGATTCTAGGTTCAACCTTTTCCGTTTCATCAATAATCTCTCCAACGATCTCTTCTAGAATATCTTCAATTGTAATTAACCCCAGATTTGTTCCATAATTATCTACAGCAATAGCAATCTGTTGTTTCTTCTTTTGCATAAATCGTAACAGTGCATCTATTTTTTTCGTTGCTGGAACAAAAGCAATTGGTCTTTTAATTGTTTTAATTAATTGACTTCCTTTTCTGTTGTTCAATGCTTTTTGTAAATCTAATATATGGACATATCCAGTTATGTGGTCTAAATCTTTCTTATAAACTGGAATTCTAATGTGGTCGCTTTTGTAAAACAGTTCTCCAGCATCCCTAATCTTTATCTCATCTGAAAGCCCAATAATATCTCTTCTTGGAGTCATAACATCTTTTGTTTCTAAATCATCAAACTTAAAGATACGGTGGATCATTTCTCTTTCTACTCCTTTGATTTGACCAATCTCCTCTGCTACAGAAACAAAAGTTTTGATTTCTTCTTTTGTTACTAATGGATTTTTATTGTGTTTAAACACTTTACTTACCAACTTAGTAAACCCCTCAAAGAAATAAATCACTGGAAGAAATACAATCTGAATTACGCGTAATGGTCTGGCTACAAAAACAGAAATTTTTTCATTATGTCTTGTAGCAATAGATTTTGGAACAATCTCTCCAAAAATTAAAATAATCAAAGTCATCACTGCAGTTGTTATACTAACAGCATAATTTCGAATAAATTCAAAGGCGATAGAAGCAGCTAAAGCAGAAGCACCAATATTAACAAGATTATTTCCAATTAAGATTGTTACTAAAAGCTTTTGTGGTTTTTGCTTAATCTTCTCTACTAGATGAAATCTAGCCTTATTTGTTTTTGAAAGATGTCTTAAACGTAAGGTGCTTATGGAAAAAAGTGCTAACTCCGAAGCCGAAAAGAAGGCAGAAAGCAAGATCAAGATTACCAGAACAACTATTTGATATATTAATTCCATTTTTCAGTTTGTTTATCTACTAAATAATCCTATTCAATAACTTCCTTTAAACTAAACTGACACCTCTTTTTAATTGCATATATTGATTAATATAAAATTTCCCGTATATAATTCTTTCGCAACCAATCGTTTTTTATGTAGTTATTTGCTATAAAACCATTTCTTAATCAAAATAGTAAGAATCGTTTGAACTGATAGTTATTTCCTTGCGTTCTTTAGTTTGCGTTTTTCCTTTAACTTCTATTCTTTCTCTAAAAAAAATTGATTGAGGTTTTTCTATGATAACCTTTTCTGGTTGACCTTTCATTGTCAAAGCTTTAATCTCCATGCCCTTATTGTAATTAATATTTCCACAATTCAAGCAATTAAAATACGGGCCAAATTTTCCTGATCTTGCTTCTAACCATGAACCACAAGTGCATTTAATCTCTGGCAATACACTTTTTGTATGTTGTGGGCAAACATCTAAACCTTCTTCATTTTTAAGTGTAGCAATTCTATCACAGAATGGACATTTAGTCGTTTTATATTGACCATAACTCTTTTTTGCTTTAAATTTCATCAGAAAAAAGATTAAAAAGAATTGATTTATAATCTTAACTATTTTGTTGTTCTTTTATCGCTGATTTAATATTTTCTAGAACTTTGTACCTTGTTTTAGTAGTGTGTCTAATAATCTATATCTATTATTTCTCCAAGGAGCATCTTCCGGACCACGACGGAATGGATCTCTCCAAAGTTTAACAACACCATCATTAGTGTGGTATCTTTGGAAATGACCCCTGACAATTTCTTGATATTCTAATGTTCGTCCTTCTTCTTCTAATCTTTGTCTTTCCCTAGAATAATGTGTACTTTGTTTGATATCAATCCAATGTATTGGATGAAGCGGCTTTATTTGTTTATGACCCTTTTGAGCACGTTTTCTGTTAATCCTTGGCAGATATGGATTATCTCTTTCAGTTTTAACAATTGTAACATTATGGGCATTGATATAACTGACAATATTAACACATAGATTGATTAATCTATTATAAACTTTGTCTGCCGTTAAATGTGAGTAATCAGTTGTAGAAGCGAGTTCTATGGCACGAATACTATTGTTTCCTTTCCTCAAATCTTCAGGAGTGAAGATTATTTCATTTGGCAAGTCAAATCTATTCATTCCTTCAAAGAATAGTCCAGCATAGAACAAATTCATTTCGCTTCCATCGGGTGCTTTTAGAACAGAATCACCAAAAACACTACATATCGGACTAACATCTTTTGCTTTTCCAAATAAGATTGCTTTTAATGGTGCTTCAACGCCCATTTCCATTTCAAATGGAACTGCTTGCATTAACTCAAAAAACATTGTTCCAAAAGGTAAATGATCTAGGCTATCGTAATTCACTTGAGATTGATCTAAGAAATATAAACTATCGGCAACGGCCCCATTAATTAATATCAGTTGCGATTTGTCTAAAGAAGTACTTAATCCTCTGCGCATTCCCGTTTCTAATCTAAAGTCCAAAGGCACATCTGGTCTAATTCTAGATAATTGACTATGCGCAGATTTTTTCCTTGGTTCCCCTTTGATTAGATCAGTACTATACCATGTAACTAAATCGTCTAGTAGTAAGCTAGGATGTTTTAACATAAATCTTGAAAAATAGACTCTTTTTATAAATTTTAGCTAGAATAACTACTTCTTAATGAATAACAATTTTTGCAATCTCAACCACTTTAAGGTTGTTTGATAATAATCGCTTTATGTTTGTTAAGCCTGTCCTTAACCTTAGATCTTAGAATTACGGTTTTCTCTTTTGCTTTTAATTTAACTTCATTGGCCTTTAACTTAACTTCATTCGCTTTGTTTTTTGTAGCAGTAAAAGCTTTTTGTGTTCCATTTCGTAAATGTTCGGAATAAAACTTGTATTGGAGGTATCTTCGCAAACTATCTGCGTATTCCTTACCCATCCACCATACCCCTAATATCAATATTGGCCAACTTAAAATGTAGACAATTAACATTGACCAGAACATATTATCATTTTCTAAATTCAAGAAAAACAAAACCTTACTAAACCCTCCAATAATAAAACTAAGTATAATCAGCGTAGCACCCCAATAAAACTTTGCAGAGTATTTAAGATTCATAACATTAAAGAAGAATTATCTATAATTAAATCTTTCTATAACAAACTATAACAGATCATGAACGGTGATTTTTCCTTTTATAACCAAATCTTTCTGGCTACAATATGGGCATAACCCTGATTTTGACTTAAAGTGATACTTGCAACGCTGACAGAAACATTCTGCTTTTACTGGGATTTCATCACCTACTCCCCATTGAGCAGTCTTTTGTTTTTTGTAACAAACAGAACATTCATATCTTGGTTCGCCATTTTTAGACGCAGTTTTAACTGTATCTAATCTATTAACCGGATTATTACAACGAAAGCATACTACTCTTGATCTTAATACTACCATGAAAATGCAGAAATTTTTAATCATATAAAAACTATTCTCACCACTAATCCTAAACAAAAAATCAAACAAAAAGATTAATATAACCAGTGGGTTTATGATTGTTTATGAAAGAAGTTTTAGCTAAGATAACTCCAAATAGAGAAGAAAGGGCTCGTTTTAAGCAAACGACGGAAGAATTTTTGGAGTTGTTAAATTTTAATCTTAAAGGGGCGCAAGCTATTCTTGGAGGAAGTGGTGCTAAAGACACTTGGCTTTCTGGAAATTTTGATGTGGACATTTTTGTTCAATTTGATTTCTTGAAGTTTTCTACTTCTTCTGATAACCTTGCAGAACTATTACAAACATCATTAAAGAAGGCGTTTCCTAAAATTAAGTTAAACCGTTTGCATGGTAGCCGAGATTATTTTCAGCTTCTTTACAAAGATATGAACTTTGAAGTTGTCCCTATTCTCAAGATAAACAAGGCTGAAGAAGCATTAAACATCACGGATATCTCTCCATTACATGCAATTTGGGTTAATAAAAACACTAAAACCTTAAAGGATCAAGTAAGACTGGCTAAACAATTTTGTAAAGCTAATGGACTTTACGGGGCGGAATCACACATCTGTGGTTTTAGCGGTTATGTTTTAGAAATTCTTACGGCATATTATGGTTCTTTTGCGAATCTACTCCAGAAATCTTTGAAATGGAAAAATCCTGAAGTTATAGATCCTGAGAAATATTATACTAACAAGACAATGGTTATGTTTCATTTGAATAAATCTAAATTACAATCACCCTTAATTATCATAGACCCAGTGGATAAAAACAGAAATACTGCTGCTGCTTTATCTTTAGAGAAATTTCAGTTGATGCAGAAGAAAGCTAAAGAATACCTTAAAAGTCCTTCTGCTAAGTTTTTTGTAAGGGAAGAAATCAATCTAGAACAACTTAAAAAAGAAAAAGG
>Ga0065182_1000176_pt1 | contig 27691 bp, 26 predicted proteins | sample CryGey02umfilter_2_FD_59208 | JGI IMG/M metagenome (GOLD analysis project Ga0065182, IMG submission 59208) | Groundwater microbial communities from aquifer in Utah, USA - Crystal Geyser 4/10/14 0.2 um filter (version 2) (version 2) | ecosystem: Environmental > Aquatic > Deep subsurface >...
TCTGCTTCTCCTAAAGAAAGGTCAATTGCATCCGGTTCCACTACCTCAATTCTAAAATCTTCAACAACATCTCTTAATTGATCAAAGATTTCTTCCCTCACTGAAGAACTTAACAACTTAGAATCTTTAACTCCCATCCATTCCAATTTTTTGATGTTCTCCTCTTTTACTGCTAAAGCTACCATAACTAAAGGGCCGAGAACTGGACCTCACGGGTTTAACAACAAATTAGTTGCTAAAACTCCCGGCTTCGTCAACCCCTACAATAACCTTACCTTTTTCTGTCAATTTCCATGAGCGCTTACTTGCTATATAAGATACCACTCCCTCTTTTTGATATCTTAATAGCCTACTTACAATGGCTTTTCTAGCCATTCCAACTGCACTCCCAGTCTTTGATAGATTTACGTACTTATTAAGATTGCGTAATATTTCAAACATTTCAGTTTTCTGATATTGTTTGATAAGATCATTCTTTGCCCAAAAAGAACCCTGTTTTGTTTTAATATGATCAATAATATGTTCTTTCTTTAAAATAGAAAGAACTTCTAAAGTATAAACATCAGATTTACTAAACAAAAGTGATAATTGTTTAGTAGTTTTAAAAGAATTAAGTTCTCCTAAAATCAACGTGCGAAATTCGTAAGGAGAGTAGTGTTTTTCTTTAACTGAATATATCATCTTTCTAAATCTTGCTTCTTTTTCTGGGTGTAAAGATGCAATGTTAATTTTCTGAGCTTTTTCTAAATATCTTCCAGTAATCCAATAAGCTCTCTTGTTTTGATCAAATTTTATTGGAAATTCAAAATAAGTCAATAGTTTCTCAATATACTCATTCCTCACACTAGAAGCAATTCTTAAATTACGAGAATTATTATTCTTAAAATCATGTTTAACATTTCCTTCTCCTGCAAAAATACCTCTTAAGATTTCAGGATAATAGATCTTATTAGTTTTAATTTTAGTTACAATCTGTTTCCATTCTTTAACAAAATTAATATCTGCTAATTTGTAGATATAATACGTTTTCCTTGCCCAATCATCAGAATAATTTCTAATTGTTAATCCATTTAGATTAGTAATTAAAATCTTTGGCGTTGAAGAATAAACATACTACCTAGGTTTGTTTTTACCAAAATACACATTACTAATGTTCTCTTGAAAAAACAATATTAGTTCTAAACAGTTATTAGTAAAAGTTATTTCTTGATTTGTTTTGTTATCTCCCTCAGCCAACCACAAACCAACACATTCAACTAATTCCTTTGTAATTTCCATATGAATGAACTCATTGTCTTCATTAACCTAAACAAAAAGTTTTGGAAAAGAGAACAACCAACACAATTTCTTAACTGGTTCTAGATAAAATAAAAAACTAAAGCCGGTTTTACATAACTCTTTTTCATTGTTATTGTAAACTAATTCATTAATAAAGCTTGTCCGGAGTTGACCAGTGGGTTGTGGATTTACTGAGACGATAATTAAAAAATAACTACTATAAACCAAAAGCATCAGTAAATTCACGCATTCTTCTATATTCTGCTAAAAATCCTGACCCCTTGTCTGTAAGATGAATAACCTTGGACATAGTTTTTTTCTTACGGTTTTCAATATCTTCAACTCTAACTAATTCCTTGCCTAATAATTCATCTAAATAGCTATTTAATAATTTGTGAGAAAGGTTAGATTTGTACATTAAATGTGTAGGTTTAATCTTGCCCCCTTTGTTTTGAATAGACAACAAAATATCATAAACCAATTCTAAACGTGACCTTCTTTTGTTAGACATTCTTAAATTAAAACCTTCTTTTAATTTTACTGTACGTACCAAGCAATGTTAAAAATCCGATTAACATGAAAATTTCTGCTAAGACATAAAACTGATTATAAAAATACACAAACACAAAAAATACATTACTTAAAAGAATAAATATGAAACTAAGCATAACTCTGAAAGCATTTTCATTTTTATCTGTATTTAAATAATTCTTATAATAATTTAACACCGTTAAACCAAGGATGACAGCACTAGTTAAATAAAATACTACATATTGAAAATTGGCTACAAATGAAATTAAAAAGATTAAGTAAATAAAAAGAGCCATTTGGCTAACTTCATGGTACTTTCTAAGTCTATCACGAGACTTTTGTGAGATAAAAAATATTAATAACCATGCAGCTAACATTAAAAACATCTCTACAAAAAAACCAGCTCGATAAAATAAGTCCGCAAATTCTAGGCCAGGACCAACAATCGGACTTAATACTCCTGCAGTAACTTCTCGAAGTGGATGGTAATAAAGCACACTTGAAGTAAACATTTTACTAGCTAAACCAAATGCCACCATCAAAAAAGCAACCATAAAATAAGCGAATCGATTTTCTTTAGTAAAGCGATAAATCCTTAAGCTATAAGCAGCAATAAGTAAAGCGACTATCAAACTAATTCCTTCAAAAAAAATATCTAGTCCATTAAACCAATTAGGTGTAAAAAATAATTGATACATTTAGCTCATCAACTCACTCATGAGTAACAAATTGTTTGCGTGATTTAAAAAGGTTATGGTCTTTTTTTCTTTAATTGCTTTCTTTATTTTGACTGCATAATTGATTTATAAAGGTTTATCCTTGCTATTATTAATTCAAAACATACCTCAAAACAATACAAGAATTAAAGAAATGAATTAAAAAAAATAAACCTGATTGAAACCATTTAATGTTTAACGCGCCAACCTTCTTTTCCGGGTCCCTTGGGCCCGGTTTTTAAAATGTAATAAAATTTATTCTAAAGGAACTCCACTCCAAAGTGTCCAATCTTCTGAAGGAGAATACCCACCAAAAGTAAAGTATGGTGGTTGAGTTTGTCCAAAGTAACCATACTGCACCTGCCCCCAAGGTTTTCTAGGAGCAGCACCACTTGCACCATAAACTCCACTACCAAACAATTTCCAAGATTTCATGACACTATGGAATCCAGAAACATCCGTTGTATAATCTGCCCCAGGTTCTACAATCATCTCTCCTTTGTAACCATGCTTCTTAAAAATTTCAACAATCTCTTTTATTGGAGCATTACCTTGCCCAGGAGCTAAGTGATCGTCTTGATAACCATAATTATCAACTAGATGTAAATGGCCAACAACACCACTTTTAGCTAAATTCTCAACTTTTTTTAACGTCCATTTCTTAAACTCTTCATCATTTTGCTCTAATGATTTATTGGGATCGCCTCTCCAATATTTCTTCCACATGTTTAAATGACCCGTATCAAATGTAGCAGTAATATGATCTTTTGCCTTAGCATTTGCTTCAGATTCAGACATTCCTCTTTGCCTTAACATTTCAGCCATTTTCTCTCTGCTCCCCACAACTAAATGAGCTAATTCATCCGGATGTGAACCATAACTTTCGGGGAAAAGATTTTCCATCGCCAAAGCAATAGGTTTTTTTGCTACACCCTGTTTCATTAATTGTTTAGTTCTTTCCATCGCCCTTATCCCGGCTTCAGCGTAGGAAGAAAATGATTCTCTTAATGCATAACTATCAGCACTCTCAACATGACGAATCGTTTCCTTTGACTCCTCTGCCTGTGACCATTGACCTGCAGAAGCCTCCTGTGCTTGTTTCATCCTAGCTTCTAATTGAACAATTCTTTCTCTTAATATTTCAGAAGGAAATTTGCTTTCTGGAGGGATTAAATCACCAAACTGAGAACCAATCTCTTTTTTGAGTTTCCACTTCTCTTCTTCATCAGTAGAGGCCTCTAATTGATCGTAAACTTCTTTAGCTTTCTTCATTTTTTTGATTGTTTTTACAGTTTCTTCGAAGTCAGAACCATATTGATAGGCCCAACCACGACTATTAGCGGCATTAGTTTCTAATGTAGAGATAATATATGCTTCTTCAGGTTTAACTAAAATTTCTTCTTCACTTGTCACATCCTTAAATCTATCCCAATAAGATTGGTGCAACTCCTTTTCTGAAAGAACCCCATCTTTCCAACCCCGCCAAACCTCTCTTGCTCTAAGGGTCATTTGTTTAGCTTCAGCCTGTAAATCCTTCCAGTCCATCTGCCTTACTTCAAATTGTCCTTTTTCGGCATTAAACATCGGAACTCTATTTTCGTCAGAAATTCTATTCCCAAAATAATCCATATAAATTAATCTTCCCTGCTCATCATACTCACTACGTGCTTGCTTGGTCTTACCATCAAAATCTAAATATTCCGCACCCTCTGTAGCAGTATTCCAGATTGGACGAGCAACTTTCCTGTTTTTTCTGGCTTCTTGAATCACTCCACCTGTCCTTGCATCAACAACTCGAAAGGAAGCTCTTTCTTCTTCTCCCTCATACATCTTAAACTTATTATTATCATTCCATTCAGCATCAACTAAAGGACGGTAGAACTCTCCAGTGTGAACAACAACAGGACCCCCCTGTGCGACATCACTGGCAAAATCTACTGCTCGTTTGATCTCATCAACAGCCATATTTCTGTTTTGTTTAGAAAAATTTCCTTGTTGGTCCATACCAGCCAAACCATAAACTCCTACAGAAGCGTGAGTAGTAAAGTCAACTCGGTTAGCTTTTTGCAATTCTTTGAATGCTTGCCTTTGAACTTTACCATACATCTCAGGTGTATGTCCTTGCCCAGAACCTTTTCCAGAACCCATAAAACCAAGTTCAACAGTTTTTGTACCGGCCCTTAACTTAGCACCAACAGCTTGAACGTTAGGAACTGGACCTAAACCAATACTCATCCCAATTTCTCCAATACTAACATTAACATCGTTAGTAGATTGGTTTCCTGGAGAAGCTGAAGAACCAGAATAGTCTCTATCCATTGGCATGGCGTATGCCGTTGCAAAACTAGAACCAAACTGCACCATAAAAAGAGGTAGATTTTTTGAGTATATAAACATTACTTTAAAGACCACATAATCCATGTAACTAAAAATCTCCCACAAAGTTTATAATTCTCCGTTTAGAATGTTACAAAAAATGATCCAACAACCAACATCAACTGAACAGGCACAAAATAATAATTCATTAGAGACACTTTGTGTTTTAAGTGCAGCTTTTGTAGCTGGCGCAGCAGCAACATATGTTACTACCAGATATGGTATAAGCTTAAACAGCCACGACGTGGGAAGTTATATGGCAACAGTAATTCCGATTGGTATCCCGGGAGCAATCTTAGGAGCATTAACAAGCAGTAAAGTGGTAGAATATTTTAGAAAATAATATTTTAGAACATAAAAAATCCCTAACTCTGATAATTTGTATTCCCACTAGATTTGCTAGCCTTATATAAATCTCTTAAGTTAGAACCTATTGCCCTAGTTAAGTTAGCTGCTTTAGCAACTTCTTCGGTAAAGGAATATTTGCCAGTTTCACCAGCTTCAATCTTCTTCTCGACCGCAGAAGCTAAATATTCAATCTTTCTACTTTCTTCAGAATTGATATACCCTTTATCTTCAACAGCTTTCTTTAACCCAGACATTTCATTATAAAGACTTTCCATCGGTCTTTTACTTAACTGGACCGCATATTGAGAATTCATAATTTCAGGGGGAAGGTTAACACTCTCTTGAGCTAACTCTTCTAGACTTAAAAATTCTCTAGGGGTTTTTTTAGTTAATACCGAAGCCAGATCTTTTTTATCCTTTCCTTCCGATCCATCCTTACCTTTATCTTCATCTTCATCTTCATCTTTTTTCTGTAACTTCTTACCTTTATGAGTTTCTAAAAGCGTTTTTTCATCTGGAGATAAATCTTTGAAGTCTTCTTTCGCAACCTGAGGGATAGGTACCTTATCGGCCCATTTTCTTCTTTCAGTTAGTTCTGATTCACTTTCTTTGATAGCTTTCTCTGCCTCTTCAATTTCCTTGCGTTTCTGCTTTTCCAATTCCTTCAATCGTTTAATCCGTTCTTCGGGAGGTAAGTTCTTCAAGTCATCGGCCATAATTCTCTTAAAAACAACGGAGTATAAAAATATTTAGAATAAAATTGTTGCTAACTTAAAATTATAATTAACTAGCATTTAATTATCTTAGGGCCTCTCCACCATCAACTGTGTATAAACCACCAGTAACATAACTAGCTTCATCAGATGCCAAGAACAAAGCAACATTAGCTACTTCTTCTGGTAAACCAATTCTGCCCAAAGGATTTAGTTTTGCGTACTTACTTAACTCTGTTTTAGAAGAGAAAGCTTTGTGTAATAAAGGTGTATCAATTGGACCAGGCAGAATTGCGTTAACTCTAACTTTATGAGAAGATAAATCTAAAGCCAAACATTTCGTAAACATATTCACTGCTGCCTTGCTAGCACAATAAGCTGCTGACTCCGCTTCCGGAACAATACTCAAAGCAGAGGAAATATTAATTATGCAACCTTTATTTTTCTTGATTAATGGAATTAAATGTTTACACATTAAGTAAACACCTTTAAAATTGATATTTAAAATCTCAATTAACTCTTTTGACCTTGTTTTTTCAACAGAAGATTGAAAATAAATTCCTGCATTGTTAATTAAAACATCCACTTGTTTAATTTTGGCAACATTCTTTATGATCTGCACTTCATTAGAAACATTGACAGAATAAAATTGACAAATGTAATTTGGCTTTTCAATATCAAATACTATTACTTTAGCTCCTTCTTTAATAAATCTAAGAGCAATTGCTTTACCAATTCCACTAGAACCACCTGTAATTAAAGCGGTCTTATTTTTTAAACGCATTTTATATTTACCAAGCAACCATCATATGAGCTTTCTTAAAATTCTTATAAGTGTTCCAAGCATAAAAATTGGCGTAACCTAAAAACTTAGGGTCACTTACTTTAGCTTTAGCAGCCCTTAAATCTTCATCAAAAGTAGTTTGGTCTTTAGAACCTTTCTTTTTTGGGACATAAAAATCGCCAAAAAACTTTTCCATCAGAGATTTCTGTTCCGCAGCTTTTTTTGTTCCTTCTGTCTTTAATTGTGTAGAACCTCTTGCTTCTTCTAAATAAGCATCTAACTCCGTACCTAAAGATTCCATAGCAAGTTTAACAGATTCAGAAACATCGCCCATCAAAGCCATTAGTTCTTTTTCTTTGAATTGTTTATAATTTTCAACATCTTGATCAGTCCAACCATAGACCCTAAAGTTCATTTCAAATCTACCTACATGCACTGGACCACGTTGATAACCCTCTTGAACAACTTTCATCTCTGGTCTAGTTCTATAAGTAAAGGTAGCTAAGATACAATTGTTAACACCTGTTTTACCTAATGAAGAACGTTGACGAGCCAAAATCTCAATATCTAATAAACTTCCTTCAAAGGCAGAGATTAATTCTGCTGAACTCATATTTCGTTCTTTCATCGTTAATCTAGCAACGTGCCTTAAATATGGTTTGACCCAGTTGATATACATCTTAATGATTTCAAAATGTTGCAAAAGATATTGTAACATGAATCTTCTTCTACTTTTATGTTCTTCGTGAGTCCTCTTTTTCCATTCAGAATATTGCTTTAAATGCCGGACTAAAACACGCAAAACACTTTCGTTAAAATCTTTTCTTAATCCCTCAACATGCCGATCAAGTTCTGCTGTATTTCTAAAAGGAGGTGCATCAAAAAATAGATCTGGCAAGGTGACAAATTCTAATTCTCTAGACATCCCAAAAACAGAAGCCGCACTTTTCGCTCCACCCTGAACTAAATCAATAAATAATCCTTTAAGAGTTATCTCTGCAGTTTTACTTCTGGCACCAACATCCTTTTCATTTTGCATCTCGCTTTCTTCATAATAATGTAACCTTTCATCTATAATCCTCAACTCTCTAACCATCTGAAATAATTCTTTGACCATCTTCCCCGTTGTTGCTAAGAATTGAGAAACTTTGTCTTGCTGTGCTCCGATTCTCTGTTGTGTAACTCCAAAAAAAGCCGAATTTTCTGATGCAGCAAAAGAATCTTCTAACTTTTCAACAATCTTAAAATTTTGAGTAAACTCGTTTAATACCCAATAATATGGCTCTTCTAAACTTAAATCATGCATCTCTAAAGACAATTTGTACGCTTTGTTAGGTTTAGGAAAACCAGTATTACTAAAAATTTCTCGAAGAACTTCACAATTCTCTTCTTCAAAACCAAACTCCTTTAATAGCTTTGATCTTAATTGTAATCCTTCCCCGTAAAAGAATGTCTCTACCATCTATACACCTGATATATATCTTAGTATGTTAATAAGTCATGGGCATTTAATAACTTTTCTTTTTTTTACAGATAAAGAAAGATAAATTCTTTGACTTTACTAATCTTACATCAAAATGCGATGTTTTAATTTTCTCTACCCATTCAGAAAGACTTAAATCCGTTGTTTGGTGTTGTTTTTGCCACTCATTAACTCCATATGATCCTAGAACCATTACAAAAACACCATTCTTAACTAAAACACGATTTATCTCTAAAAGTAATGGTGTATAGTTTTTAATATAATTTAAAACAAAAATTGCCGTTACAGAATCAAACTCTTCTTCTTTAAAAGGCAACTTCTTTTCTAGATCTCCAACAATTCCCTGCAAACAATTGTCATTCAATCGCAACATCTTTTCAGAAAAATCGTAACATGTTGAAGGCAAGTAAGAATACGCCCCTCCACCTAAATCTAAATTCTTACCGTCTTTAAGGAAAGACACTCTTCTTTTTATAAGCTCCCGGACTTCTGAAGGTATTTTCCTGCTCCATAAAAATGCTTCTCCATTCCAAAAAGCAGAAGGTTTTTCCGGCCAACCTTTGGCCCACCCCACCTTGTTAGAGATCTGCTTTAGTTTTTCAACAACATCTTCTTGATAATGTAATTCTATTAAGCCACCAAGAAACTCTGTTTCTGGATCCATCTTATAACAACAACACTAACAGATTAGTAAATCCGTTAAGGATAAATCCTCCTGCGACATTATTAATCAATAATACAAAAGAAAGAAGTAAAATACGGCCAATACAAAGAAAAACTTCTCTACTTACAAAATATGCTGCAACTTTGTTACGATTGGCTAAATCATATTCTAATGCTCCAACAGGAGATTCCATTGCCCCGTAAGTGATTCCACCGAATATAGTAACGCCCATAATTTGGCCGGTTGTAGAAACAAATGCTCTTAAAAACCAAGATAAAGATTCAAACCCAGTAACCCACTGAATAATTTTTCTTCGATCATAATGGTCACTAATCTTACCTATTACAATAACTAATAACGCACTTAAACCAGATAATAAAAACCCAACAAAACCTAACGCCAGGTAATTATCTAGAATTACAAAAATGAATAGTGGCCAAAGAACACCATCTGCCATAACCCTCATCCCTCTGCTAATGAAAACTAAGGGATATTGCCAGTGTTCCCTTTCAATTAAAGATCGAAATGAGAAATGATATTTAATATAATCTTCTTTACTAATAAACAAAAATAGTGCCGAAGCAAACAAGAATAATGAGACCAATACAAAAACAACTTTAAATCCAAAAAACTGAATTAAAAACCCACCAATTAACGGAGCAACCATCTTTGAAAGAATGGAAATACCTTCCCTTTTTCCAAATTCTTCTCCCCTATGGATACGATCACTAGCGTGATGAAAAACTAAATGTAATCCCATCCAATAAAATGCTAAAGATAGAGCAAGAAACGCTGCAATGATCGGCAATGGTGTTTTTAATACAGGTAACAAGTAGATTAACAAAATAAAAACTAAATATAATGGTACGCTCAAAACAATAGAATGTTTTAGTCCATATTTAGAACAAAACTTTGCTGCCAAAGGAGTGCTCGCTCCAAAAAAAGCAGAGTAAAAGATAAAAAATAAGATTGTTTGTTGTAAACTATATCCTTGCTCAACATGTAAATAAAGTGGGAAAAATATTCCCATTAAAGAAACTCCAAAATATCTCAGGGCCGTTGAGATATAAACTTGAGTCAATTCTTTTTTAGGAAAAAACCTCCACCAGAACTGATGTTGATGATGATCCATAATTAAAAGTATAAAATCAGTCTTTATAACATTTTCCCCATATTGAAAGAACAGAAGAGTTTTTAAATAAAACTTGTTTGAAGTTAAAACATGGACCTGTAGTCGAGATAGCAAATGGAAATCCATTTGATAGATTATGAGGCGTTCACTCATAAAAAATCGCTCAGCCCCATGAAACATGGACCTGTAGTCTAGTAGCTATGACGTCCGCCTGACTTTCTCCGCTTGGAGATTAGAACGCGGGAGGTCCCCGGTGCAATTGTTCAACTGCAAATCCGGGCAGGTCCATATTTTTTTCTAGATATCATCCATCTGGTATAAGCAAAATAAAGTAAGAAATATAAAGCAAAAGATATTATCTTGATTTATGGATGTTCAACAAAATACTGCTCAACCAGTTCAACAATTACAACAAGCACGACCAGTAATTGAACAACCGATTTATGTTCTTCCTCAATCAAAGAGCAGGGCTTTAATTCCGAAGATAGTTATTTTATTAGTATTAGGTGGAATATTTTACTTAGGAGTTTTACTAAATTTATCTCTATTAGACTTAACTTCAGAAGTTTCAGATGTTGCCAACTTAACTTCGTTGATATTATTACTTTGTGTAATTATCTTAGGAATTTTCTTAGCTGTAAGGCAAGCAGAATCATCTTACAAGTTTTATCATAACAAAATTACTCAGGGGAAAAGAGACATAAAATACACCGCTATTTCTAATATCAATCCTAAACAAGATTTTTTAGATAAACTATTCAAAACTTATAGCATTAATTTAGGAAGCAACTTTTTTCTGCGCCATCTTCCTCAAGAGGTACAAATCAGTGCTTATTTACAAAAGTTGATCAATTATGCTAAACAATCTCAAAATATCCAAAACAACCCGATTACTTCCCAAAACGGTTATCAAACTAATTCTTACCAAGGTAGGTTTCAATAATTACTGCAGTAAACCCTAACAATAGTGGACCTAAAATAACTCCAATTACCCCAAAGAGATATATCCCACCAAGAATACCTAAAAAAGTTAAAACTGGATGAACATTAGCTTTTGACCCCATCAATTTTGGTTTTAAGAAACCTTCTACTCCGCCAATCAATATTAAACAAAAGACTGAGAAAAGTACTCCTTTAAATATTAATAAAGTTGATCCCTGTAATACTCCTTCTATAACAAGTATTACTGCTGCTGGAACCCAAACAAAACTTGCCCCAACAATTGGAATTAACGCTAAAAAACACATGAATAATCCCCAAAATAAAGGAGAAGCAATCCCAAAAATTAAGAAAAGTAACCCCCCCAAAATTCCTTGGACTAAAGCAACAACAAAGTAACCATATGTTAAACCATGGATCATTATTCTAAACTTTTCAATTAAATGAGAATACTCTTTTTTATTAATCCCAAGATATTGATCTACCTTCTCCAATAATTTCTCCCCGTCTTTTAAGAAATAAAACATTGAAAAAAACATTACTATTACTTTAATTAAAAATTGGGGCACAGTTGTAAGAATTTGAGAACTTTTTTCTACAACAAAGTTAGTTACTGTTTTTGCTAAATCTTGTATTTGTAATTTAACTTGAGGATTTTCTAAAAATGCATGGATACTTTCACAAAAGTTGTTCGAACAATTTGTAAATATTCCCACAGAAAGTTTTTGCTTGATTAATAGAAAAGCAGTATATGATTGTTGTACCAGTTGCTGTAAAAAATAACCAGACGGAAGAACTATAACAAAAAAGACAATCAAACACACAATTACCGCTGAAGCGCTTTTGTTTAACTTAAGATTGATTTCTTTATAGATTGGGTAAAGTGCATAAGCAAGCAAAGCACCTACAAAAATAGTGATTAAAAATGGTTTTAAAATTAAAAAAGACGATACTAGTAAAATGACAAAAATTACCAATGGGATATAAGTTTTGTAATCGATTTTAATTTCCCCCTTTCTAAAGTTAAATGTAAATCCATATATAAAACTAACTCTTGTTAGCATAAATAACATTTAAAAGAATTGTTTAGTTATATGTTAATTAAGATAACAGAAAGATTAGCTAAAAAAAATATTTTATAAAAATAGTTCTTAGTTGAAAAATATCCAATAATTTAATTTTAATAAACAACTTGACTACCCTATCAGAAATAAAGCTTGTCTAAAAAAAAGAAAAAGAAAAAAAATAAAGCCGTTAGGCTTATCCTGTGGTTGTTTCAACTACTGGTTCAGCAACTTCAGCTACAACAGTTGGAGCTCCAACAGTTGCGTCACTGTAAGTAGTACCTTCTACTTCAACTTCCATACCAGTTAATTCACTTGCTCTATGAGCAATGACCTTACCAGCAAGTCTAGTATCAGCACCGCTGTAACCTGCAACTAACATAGCCATATTGTCGCCATTAGCCATCAACTTAACTCTTGCCTTTCCAGGTGTGAACCCTTCAGTACAAGTTGCTGGATTGCCTAACAATTTAGCTGCTACTGTGTTAACACATGGTCCACCGACAACGATCAAATTCTGAGCAGTTACGTCAGCAACTTCACTATCTAACTTAGTTGCGTCAACAACTTCAACAGATGTTGATACTCCACCAGCTACAACTGAACTACTTGTTGCACCACTAGTGATGTAAGCTAAAACTTCCGCAGACATTTCTGGAGAAGTAATCTCTAACTCAACAGGTGTACTAGTTGCGGTAATCTTCTTAACTTTAACTCCGGTTGCACTCATTCCCCAAGTTACGTCAGTGTCATCTGGGTCAGCTACATTGAATACTGGGTTTGTTAATGCACTTGCAGTCACTTCTGCAGTATCAGTTTCAGTTAAGTTATAAGTCAAAACTGTTTCTGCAGCTGAAGTGTAGTCGTCCAACTTGTCAGTATCTACGTATTGTATCCTTAATCCAACACCCGCTAACTGAGTTGCAACTGTTGACGAAGGATTTAATGCTACAAGAGTTGGTGCCTGAGTTGTGTAAACAGTAATCAAAGCTCCGGATCTATCTCTGATATTCATAGCAGACTGGTTAACCGCTTCTACACTTAATGTGTTAACATAGTCAGTACTCGTCAACTTAATTTCCCAGTTGTCAGTAGTACAGTTGCCAGTTAAAGCTGATCCAAAGGTGTGAGTCTTACCATTCAAACTAATATCAAAAGTACAATCGTCTGCGAAAGTTCTTTCAACGGTCTCACCGGTGTTGACATTCTTAAATTTAATACTTTGAACATCGTCACCATTGTTCTTTGAACTAACGTACTGCATTACAGTTACTTCTGCATCAGAGTTTGTTGCTACTGAAGTGTTTTTAGTAGCCAAGACAAAATAGTCGTCATCAGTAATGTTTGCTGTTGGTCTGATAGCCAAGTTATCGCCAGCTTTCTTACCAAATTGTAGAACGTTGTTAGCACTTGCAAACAATAATGGCAATACTACGTCACTACCATCTGCTGAAGTAAATGCTAATTCATACTTGTCATCACCAGACTTTTGCAATTTGATAGTACTCATTTCAACATCTGGATTAATACCATGGTATTCAAAGTCCCAGTTCTGAGTAAACATCAATGCTGACTCTTCTAATGCTGGAGATTCACTTAATTTATCTCCTGGTGCTAAGTAGATGTCATCCTGTGCAGTCATATTAACATGGATATAATCTAACTTTAGATTACCATCTGTAGTTGTACTAACTGGAGCAGTAACTAAAGTACCTTTAATCAATACTTCTGCGCCATCGATTGTCTCTTCGTTAACTTTGATTTCTGTGGTACCATATAATGTATCAGTGATATTTGTATCAGCTAAATACAATTTGTTTGCTCCAATGAAGAAAGATGCTTGATGTACACCACCAGCATAACTTTGGTACAAGATGTCAGAAACACCAACAGTTGTTCCATCAGCTAAAACAAAAGTTTCACCATCTTCTAACTTACCAGTACTTTCACCGTTAACAACCAACACTGCGTTAGTATCATCTACATAACTAACAGAGACATCATACTCTTTACCATTAAAAGAAATGGTCTTAGATTCTCCTTCCATAACAGTTGCTTGACTAGCTCCGCCCATGAAAGTTAACTGAACTCCATCATTACCATCATAAACAGCTTTGGTTAAAGTCCAAGTAGTTCCCATGAAAGTTAGCTCTTTGTCGGCAAAGTCTTTCAAGTTGTTGCTATCAGAAGCATCAATGTCAGATTCTGCATCAGTCACGAAATCTAACTCATACAAAGCAATTTGGTCTCCATCATTTACTTTCCAGAACAAATCTAATTGATCATCTTCATTCTCAACCCACATGGCTCTTGGTCCATGTGCATCAAAATGCAATTTTTGCTCGTATTTGAAAGTTCCTTTAGAGTTTGTTAATTCACCATCTGCTAAAGCAGCTAATTCGCCTTCGCTGATGTAATCAACAATACCAGTAGTTCCAGAAGGACCAATACTTTCGTTAAGTTCCAAATAGTCAGCAGAAGTACCTACTTTCCAAGCATCTCCTTCAACTGTTACTGTTGAAGCATCGCTTGCAGCCATGTATTTCATACTAGCAGCAATATCTGTCATTGCCAAGTTGTCAACTGAAGCAGCATTTTCTCCTACAACAAAATATCCGTCAAAAACTCCGTCCTTAACGAACATACTTGGGTAGTTACTCAAGTCAGCTGCTAAAGCTCCCATTGCGGTAGCACCAAGCATTACTACTCCGGTACCAACAGCAAACATTCGCTTTACCATATTTCTTACTTTCATTTTCAAAACACACCTCCGTGTTTAAGTGTTATTTCTCCCTTTTTGTCAACCGTCTGGTAAAAATTTCGAAAGAAGCACCTTGGAGAGATACCTCTTTTCGATTTTACAGACGATTATTATAAGAGATTACGACTAAAAACCCAAATTCGGTTTATAAGCCTTTCGCAAGAAAAACTTTGAGAAACATAGGTTTTTCAACACTGACTGTTAAAACGCCAAAATTTTATACTTTTAGCCTGTCGCCATTGTTGAATAACAAACTTGCAAAATATAGAACAAAGTTCTATTTTAGTATTAAAGGTATAGTCGAGAAAAGGTAAAAACAAGCCCAGTTAAGCTAGATTACGCAAAATAGTAGCCAAAAAGCCTATTCTTCAACTCAGAAATCTTTACTCTTTCTTGTTTGGTTGTTTTCAAATCTCGAAGAGTAACACAACCATCATCAAGGCTTTCAAAATCTACTGTTATGCAATAAGAAGTTCCAATTTCATCTGCTCTAGCGTATCTTCTTCCTACAGATCCAGAATCATCATAAAAACAAGAGTAACCTCCTTTCAAAAGATTATAAACTTCTCTAGCCTTAGCAACAACTTCTGGTTTATTCTTAACTAAAGGAAAAACTGCGCATAAGAAAGGTGCCAATTTAGGAGACAAGTTTAAGACAATATTGCCTCTTTCTGCCTCACCATCATAAGCCAGATCCAATAACGCATAAGTTAATCTATCAACGCCCATGGAAATCTCCAAAACATGAGGAATAAACTTTTTACCAGATTCTTCATCATGAATTTCCATCTTTTCTCCAGAAATCCTTTGATGCCCACTAAGATCGTGATCAGTTCTATAATGTAATCCACCAATTTCAGTAAATCCATGCTCATTTAATTCTATCTCTAGATCAAAGTGGTACTTATTGTAAAACGCTTTTTCCTTATCATCTAATTGATAAAGCCTAAATTTCTCTTCCGGAATTCCTAATGTTTTTAGATAAAACTGCTGAATCTTTGCTAGATAATAAACATAAAATTTAGGTAAATCTTTCTTAATCAAAGCTTCCGTAGTCATCTTCTGAAAGGTCTTAACTTTGTCCCTATCCCCCACCAGCAAAACATTAAGTTTTTCTGCCTTAATCTCATCAAAGTCTGGATGTTCAGTAATTTTGCTGGGATCAAAGAAAATTTGTAGTTCTGCTTGAGTAAACTCTCTTTGTCTTAAAGTTAAATTCCTAGGAGAAATCTCGTTTCTATAAGCCCTTCCAATCAAAGCTAAACCCATCGGCAATTTTCTTCTTTGTAATTCATATTGTAGCTTGAAGTTAACGTAAGGACTTTGAGCAGTCTCTGGCCTTAAATAACCAGTATTTTTAGTTCCAACTCCTAACTGAACTGGAAACATCATATTAACTGTTTTAACATCAACTATTTTTGTACCGGAAACAGGACATTTGATCTTATTTTTCTCAATTAAGTCCATCATTTCTTTAGGAGTAAGACCCTCAAACCTTTTTCCTAAAGCCCTTTCTAAAAGGTGATCGGCCCTTTCAAAATGACCAGATTCACTTATAGCAACAGGATCGGTAAAATTCTCTAAATGCCCAGAAGCTTTGAAAACATTTTCATGCATAATGTTAGCTGTTTCAATCTCAAAAAAATTATCATCTAAACCAAGGAAGAATTTTCTCCATAACTCTTCCAAATTCTTCTTTAGCTTCGTTCCTAGATGACCGTAATCATATAATCCAGCCACACCACCATAAATATCAGAGGAAGGATAAATAAACCCTTTTTTCTTGAAGAAAGTTGCCAGATCTTTAGTTGTTACAGCCATTTATACTATGATTAAGGGTAGGTTTATTAAATTTACTCCAAAACACACTCCAAGATTAAGATTCAAGAATTTTTTTTCTACTTAATCTTTCTGGCATCAGTAAAGGAATATACTTATAATCTAGTTTCCAAGATTCTAAAAATTCTCTAAAAAGTTCTATTTTATCTAAATGGATTAGGATAATCTGATCGGAAAGTTTTATTCCTCCCAAATTAACTAAAACACCTTGATTTTTACCCCTACCATTTAAAGCGTGATAAAATTTTGTCTTTTTGAGCTTATCCCACCCCTTGAAATTATATTTAAACATGCCAAAAGAATTAAACCCGTATTCTTCAGCTAAATTTTTTCCACTGATTAAACTGACTGCCTCAAATAGAACACTTTCTCTTGCATCAAAAGAAGATTCCAAAATCGTTTTGCTAGTCTTAGAAAGAATAGATATGTTTTCAAAATATTTCTTAAGTATTTCTCGTACTTTTAACTCTAAATTTTTATCAACAATAGAATCAAATATAATTAAAATGTCTAAGTCCCGGGGTTTAGATTTTCCCCTTACCGAAGAGCCAAAGACTAATATATCTTGGACGGTCTTGTTCTCTTTAACAAAACTTTTCAGTTCATTCTTCAATTTTAAATTTATTAAGATCATTTTCTACCAAAACTTTAATTCTTTCACAAGTGGTTTTATCAATAATTTTTGAGTAAGTGTCCCGATAAGTACTAAATTCAAGATCCAATTCTTGATATAATGAAGGAAAATGTTTTTCTAGTTGACGAAACCTAGAAGTATGATCCTTAGGAGACTCGCCAGACTCTTCCAATAAAACAAAATCTTGGATAGCAAATAGAGTCTTGAAGTATAAAATTGTTGCAGAAGTGTAGTCTTTCGATTTATATAAAGCGTCAGCCGAACACTTAAAAACTAAGATCTGTTGTTTTGTGATCATGTTAGTCAAACTAACATCTAAGAACTATTTAAACCTTTCTGTTAGACTGACTAACAAGACTTACTTACCTTTCAACCAACCTACTTCTTCATCCGTTAAGTCCAACTCAGCAATTACAGCAGAATTTCCTTTACCACAAACAATATTTTGGAAATAAGATAAATGTTCTAAAGCCGTTCTCTTAGAAGTATGTGTGGCAAAAGCTAACTTTTCTGCAATATCTTTTTTTCTAGCTAATTTCATTTTAGCTTGCCATATTCTTAATATCCGCATCGTTTGCCTATAAGGAGTAAAGGAAGTATTCTTTTCTTCCTTGGCTGAAGAGATTCCAGCAGTCAATAAATTGTTTATGTAAACTAAGAACCGCCAATGTTGCTGCCTCCTAATCCTACCGTTAAAAACATCTGCTCTAGCAAGATGTTCATAAGCCTTCGCTAAAGACTTCACTCCCAAATATTCTTTAGGTAAGTTTTCATCCATCCATAAAAAAACCTCTTTCATATCCAGATCAACATCATCTAAAGCGGGAAGGGCATTTTCAACATTTGATGATTTAAAGATTACTGCCAAAGCCTGCAAAATAGATTCTGTTCTCTTTCTATCCGATAATTCCTGCAACTTGTCAAAAACAAAACTCCTATCTAAAGAACAAGCTTGCAGATCTATTAATGCTGCTCTTAGATCACCATCAACTTGCCTAGCCAAACTATTAATTGCTTTTTCTTCAAATTTAATTTCCTCTTTCTGGCAAATAAACTGTAAAACATTGGCAACGGTTTTATACTGTAACTTCTGGAACTCAATCATCTGACAAGCTTTCTTCAATGCCTTTAACTTTGAGTCAAAAGGATCGTTGGCTGTAAGGATTACTGGAAAAGTTGACTTTTCAATCGCTGATAATAAAGCTGGAACAGCACCCCTATCTTTCGTTCCCGAGATGTTGTCAATTTCATCAATCAGAATTAATTTTGGTTTAAAAAATAAAGACTGTTGACCAATTGCAGAATTTAGAAAAGAGTTCATATTCTCCTGATTTCTTATATCGGAAGAGTTGATTTCCAAAAGATCATAATTCAGTTCTTTAGCTAAAGCATAAACAGAAGATGTTTTTCCATTTCCAATTGGCCCATACAATAAGGCTGCCCTTTGTTTCTGCGCTTTATATTTAGTTATAAAATTCTTCAGTTCATCAATTGCCTTAGGCTGTCCAAAAATCTCTGCAGAACTTTGCGGAGCATACTTCATCGTAAAAAGAACCATAAATCTCTCAGAACGTCTTATATATTAATAATTTGCGGTTCTAGAAAAATTGTTTGTTTACTTCTCCGAGTAGATTTTATAACTTAGAAATCTATTTAAATGATAAGAAAAAAGTAATTTAATTGGGGTGTTGAAATATGAAATTAGGCTTAACTTATTCTAATGTGTTATTAGTACCAAAAAGAACTTCCTTAACTTCCCGTTCTGAAGCGGACGTAAAAACAAGATTTACCAAAAATGTTTCTTTGAATATTCCTTTAGTGAGTGCTAACATGGCTACCGTCACCGAGCATAAGATGGCTATTGCTTTAGCCAGAGAAGGCGGCTTAGGAATTATTCATCAATTTGGAACAGTAAAAGAACAAGTAGAAGAAGTTAAGAAGGTTAAGAGAAGAACCAGTTATATTATCGATGACCCCATTACAGTAAAACCAAACATCACTATTAGAGAAGCTGTTAAAACTATGGAAGACCTAGATATAACTAGCCTATTAGTAATGGAACAGGAACAATTAATTGGCATCTTTACCTCTAGAGATTATTTATTTGAAGAAAACTGGGAAAGACCAATCTCAGAAGTAATGACTCCACAAGAAAAATTAGTTACCGCTCCTTTTGGCATTAGTATAGAACAAGCAAAGAAAATTCTTTACGAACATAGAATAGAAAAACTTCCTTTAATGGAAAATGGAAGATTAAAAGGATTGATCACAACTAAAGACATCAAACGGATAGACAACTGGCCCAACTCTTGCCGTAATAACAAAGGACAATTAGTTGTTGGAGCTGCAATAGGAATTAAAGACGCTATGGAAAGAGCCAAAGTTTTGATAGAAGCAGGAGTTGATGTTTTAGTTTTAGATGTTGCCCATGCCCACTCTGATCTAGTAATTGAAAAGTTAAAAGAACTGAAATCAACTTATCAAATAGATGTGATGGTAGGAAATATCGCTACTGCCGGTGCCGCTGAAGATTTGATCAAAGCAGGAGCCGATGGACTAAAAGTAGGAATTGGACCTTCTTCTGTGTGTAGTACTAGAATTATTTCCGGAGCTGGAGTTCCACAGATGACAGCAATTATGGATGTTGTTTCCGTAGCTAAAAAATACAACATTCCTGTCTGTGCTGATGGAGGCATGAAATATCCCGGAGATGTAGCTAAAGCAATTGCTGCCGGGGCAAGTTCAATCTTCTCTGGCTACTTTTTTGCTGGCACGGATGAAGCTCCCGGCATGATTATCCTTAAAGAAGGAAGAAGATACAAGAAATATATTGGTAGTGCTTCTTACGAAAGTAACCATATCCGTCAAGAGATTAAGACCGGACAAAAAGTAAGCAAACGTTTAGATGTTTATGTAGAAGGTATTTCTAACCTAGTTGATTATAAAGGAGCAGTAAGCGAAGTTATCAAAAACATTGTTAAAGGTATACAAAGCGGCATTAGTTATTGTGGTGGAAGAGATATTGCCGAGATGCAAAAAAACGCTGAGTTTATCGAGATAACTTCTGCCGGTTGGGAAGAGAGTAATACTAGAGGATATAAGTTGAGTGAATAGCCCCCATCTCAATAATTAGATTTTCATCCTAACAACATTTTTAAATAAGCTCTATCTAAACAATTCAAAATGGACCTACCAAAACATTATGATGCTAAGGAAGCCGAACCAAGATGGCAAAAGTACTGGTTAGAAAATAAAATCTTCAACTTTGAAGAAAATAGTCAAAAAGAAATTTATTCGATTGATACCCCTCCTCCTTACGCTTCCGCAGACCATTTGCATGTTGGCCATGGAATGCATTATTCTCAGTTTGAATTTGTCGCCAGATTTCAAAGAATGTTAGGTAAGAATGTTTTCTTTCCAATGGGTTATGATGATAACGGTTTACCAACAGAAAGATATGTTGAAAAGAAACATAAAATCAACAAAGCAAAAACAAGTAGAGCAGAATTCATCAAACTTTGTTTAGAAGAAACAAAAAAGACCGGACAAACTTATTATGATCTCTTCACTCGTTTAGGATTTTCTATCGACTGGAATTTAGTTTACCATACCATTGGAGATAAAGCAAGAAGGGTAGCCCAGAAATCGTTCTTAGATTTGTACAAAAAAGGAAGGATGGAAAGAATCGATAACCCTACAACTTGGTGTGTTACCTGTCAAACAACTATTGCTCAAGCAGACTTAGAAAATGTAGAGATGACTTCACACTTTAATGATATCATCTTTAAGTCTGGTGGAAAAGATTTAGTTATCGCTACCACCAGACCAGAACTTCTTCCAGCATGTGTGGCTTTATTTTATAATCCTGATGATGAACGTTACCAAAACTTAAAAGGAACTTTTGCTAAAGTGCCTTTGTTTAATCATGAAATTCCTATTCTTAGCGATGAGAGTGTAGCTAAAGATAAAGGAACAGGACTGATGATGTGTTGTACTTTTGGGGATAAAGAAGATATCGAAAAGTGGCACAAACATAATTTAGGATTACGAGTTGTCCTTACTGAATATGGTAAGATGAATGAACTTGCTCAGAAATATCAAGGAACGAAGATAAAAGAGGCTAGACAAGCTATCATTGACGATTTAAAAGAACAGAATTTGTTGATTAGACAAAAGGAAATTACTCATCCAGTTAATGTCCATGAAAGATGTGGCACAGATATTGAGTTCTTAAAAAAACAACAATGGTCAATAAAGGTTCTAGATAAAAAAGAAGAATTAATTAATATTGCACAAAAGATTAATTGGTACCCAGAACATATGAAAGTTCGTTATGAACATTGGGTTAAAAATCTGCAGTGGAATTGGGGAATCTCCCGACAAAGATATTATGGTGTGCCTTTCCCAGTTTGGTATTGTAAAGATTGTGGAGCTGTCCTCTTACCAGAAGAATCTTCCTTACCAGTTGATCCAAGAGAAGAAAAATATGCAAAAGAAAAATGCGATAAATGTAATTCTCAAAATATCATTCCAGAGATGGATGTCATGGATACTTGGATGACTTCTTCCTGTACCCCAGAAATAAACCTAAATTGGGGAGCAAAAGAAGAAAGAAAACAATTCCTACCAATGTCTTTAAGACCACAAGCTCATGACATTATCAGAACCTGGGCATTTTATACAATAGTTAAATCTTACTTCCACCACAATGATATTCCTTGGCAAAATATTATGATTTCCGGCCATGGCCAAGATTCAAATGGGCAGAAGATGAGTAAAAGTAAAGGTAATTTTGTTGTTGCTCAAGAAGTGATCAGTAAATTTTCTGCTGACGCCTTTAGGTTCTGGGCCGCTTCCGTTAAATTAGGCGATGATTTACCATATCAAGAAAAAGATGTCTTGACAGGACAAAAATCTATCACTAAATTATGGAACGCTTCTAAATTTAGTTTAATGCATTTAGAAGACTATCAACCCGCAAAAACAACAGAAATTTTTGATCGCTGGTTGATAACTAAGCTACAAAAATTAATTAAAGAAAGCACAGATAACTTTCAGAATTATGAATATAGTAAAAGCAGATCTGCAGTCGATAAATTCTTTTGGCAAGTCTTATGTGACAATTATTTAGAAATTATTAAAGATCGTCTTTATAACCCTGACAAACGGGGAGAATCAGCTAAAAGAAGTGCTCAAGAAGGTTTGTATCAATCCTTATTAGCAGTAATAAAAATGGTTGCTCCGATCATGCCCCATATCAGTGAAGAGATTTATCAATTGTACTTCGCCCAGAAAGAAGGCCATAAAAGTATCCATATCTCTAAATGGCCAAGATATGACGTCTCTTTGGTTGATGAAACGGCAGAATTATCTGGAGATTTAGGAATTGATATCATTAATGCTGTCAGAAGATACAAATCAGAAAGACAATTATCTTTAAAAGAAGAACTTTCTCAACTAATACTTGTAAGCAAGGAGGATAGTTTTCAAGATACAATCAAATCTATTGAGGACGATTTAAAAGCAGTACTCAATGTTAAAGATATTGTTTTTAGTGGAGAAACCACACTTATCAGCGAAAAGTTTGCGGTACAGATTGGCATTACGCCGTAAAAATCGAAAGCTTTTTAATAAGCAATATAATTGTAAACAATCTAAGGAGCGTGAGGGATTACGTTCTTAAGATATAATCATTATAAAATTGAGGTGGATTAAAAATGCCAGAAAAAGTAGCAGAAAAAGTAGAAGCATATTGTGTTAAGTGTAAAGCTAAAAGGATCATGTCTGAACCTAAAGAAGTATCAATGGAAGGTAAGGGTGGAGTTAAAAGAAGAGCCATGAAAGGTAAATGCCCAAAGTGTACCACTACCATGTTCAGAATTATGGGAGCAAAAAAATAAGGAAGTTTTTTCCTTCTTTTTCTATATTTTATTATGATTGAGTCATTTCTGTTTGATTTGGATGATACGTTGATAGATACAAAAATTTATCGTCAAATTTATCCAGAAGTTGTAAAAAGATTGTCTACTCAATTAAAGATTTCAGAAACAGAATTGTTTTTAAAAGTCGATAAGCTGGGATTAAAGAAAAACAAATACGGGAATTATGATTCGGGAGAATTATCAAAAAGTTTCAAACAATTAAATTTGTATTATTCAATTTTAGAAACAGCCATAAAAGTAAACAAGAGTTTACATGACAATGTTTTAGAGGTTTTCTCCTCATTAAAGAATAAAGGTAAGAGAATTGGCATTGTCAGCAATTCTATGCATAGAACAATTGAGTTATATATTCAAAAGTATCAATTAAAAGTAGACTTTGTTTTCAGTTCTGATGACGCAGGCTGTAATAAAGATCAAGAACGATACTGGAAAAGATTAATCAAGAAAGAAAAATTAACTCCAAAAAATTGTTTAGTTATTGGAGATAATCTTCATGAAGATGTAGAAGTTCCAAGTTCTTTAGGATTCAAAACATTTTATTTAGATAATGTTAAGAAATTAAAAGAAGTGTTAATGTTCTAAACCCATTCTAAAGTCAGTTAAATCTAAAATTATTTCCAAGATTTGTTTCATATTATTAACGTAGATTAGTTCCAATGTTGGCATCTTCTTCACGTTTTCTACAATCAAGCTTTTAATGTGGTCCCTATTTTGAGATAGTTCATTAACTTTCTTAAAATCAAATTTATAAAACAATTCATAATATAATAAAATGGAAACATGAATTTTTTCAAGTATTTCTACTGAACTTTTGTTAAACTTCTGATCATATTTTAAAGCGTCTCGAGCAGAATATTTGATCACATCAACAATTTTATCAATAGAAGCAATAATATGGCAATAGAAACTTGTTTTTCTAACATCCGGATAACCATATTTATTTAATAATCTTAAAGAGTAGGAAACAAATTTGTTAATATTGTCATGCATTTCCTCAACAGATTCAATCAAAGAATGATTATTATTCTTTACTCCTTCTAAATATGTGAAAGAAACTTCTTTAAGTAACAAAAAGGCCCTTCTAAGAACAATTCTAAAATCTTCTTCAGCTTCTTTTGTGATGGATTTCACAATAACCTTGTCTTCATGCTGTTCAACTACCTCCGCTCCAATACATCTATTAACCATTTTATGTATAGCTGTAGAAAAATTAACATTCTGATTTTTTCTATAATGTACTGTAGTGGATTTCCTAAACTTAAATTCCATTTCATTAAATCCAAATCGATATAAGCTTTGTACATACAACATTGTTGAAGTTCGGTCTAATTCTGTAATGTCCACAGAAATTTTGTCTAATTTAACTGATTCTTTTGTAGAAACAATGAGTTTATTCCCTTCTTCTTCAACAAATAATGAGTCTCCTTTAGTTAATTTTCGTTCTTTTAACCATTTGCTTGGTAGAGAAAGAGTTAAAGAACTAGGCCCATGTTGAATAAGCTTTCTTTGTTCCATAATTGTTGGAAGGTTTGTTGATTTTTAAACTTTTTGTAAAAATATACATAGAATACATAATGTTAACGTTAGATATACATATTGCTGTTATTATTACTATTACTATGATCAAAAATTGCGAACATTGTGCTTATGAATGGGCATCTAGGGTAGAGCAGCCGAAGAGCTGCCCAAGATGCAAACGCAGATTTGATTACGGTGGTTGGTGTTTGGAGGAAGAAAAATGAATGAAGATACAAACAGCATTGAAGCAAAATTAGAATATGACCCTGTAAAGAACACCCTTAACGGAAAGCCTTTTGTAGCAAAGGAATCGCCATTTTATGAGAAAACAATCGAGAGAGCCTGTGGAAATTGTTTTTATCATGAAGATGACGGAAGACCATATAGAGATTGTCATCTTGGAAGTGATGGAAGTTCTGCCCACAGATTTTTTGGTATTCCAACAGACCAAGTATTACCAAAAACAACCGAACATCAGGGGAAAAAAATTGAAACCGGAAATTACTGTCCTTCTTTCTTAGACTTTAGACATGATTAGTTTTCAAAAGAAAATGACAGTAACAATTTATGACGCGTTTGGCAATAAGATTGGAACCAAAAGTAAAAAGGAATGCCATCAAGAATATGCCCGTGCTGCAAAAGCTAGAGAACCACAACCATTCAAGCATGAGCACATTGGTGCGCTTTTAATTGATTTAGATGGAAACTTGTTATTGCAACATCACGATCCTGAAGCTAGTGCTAATGCCGGGATGTATGACAAAACCCTAGGCAGCCACGTCTTATCTAACCAAAGAGGCAGTGCTGCATTATTAGGTATTGCCAATAGAGAATTTGAAATCCCAATTGCAGAAGTAACACAAAGAGAATTGCTAAATATCGTCTTAAAACACCCAGATTTAGTAGCACAACAAGCCTTTGCTTATTCCGTAGATTTTAATCCTGATTTTGTTTCTGAAAGAGCTCTTGCTGATGGCACAACGTTGCAAGAACGATGTATGCAAGAATTCTTAATCGGAGTTTATGATGGAAGAGGCAAGAGTAGAAGTGAAGGCACTACAATTGGTCCGTTTGGGTTAGAGAAAATTAAACGCATCGCTGAAAGAGATCCGCGCTCCATAACAGGGGACTTAAGAAGTATTCTTCGCGATTATTGCGTGGATGTACAAAGGGTTCTTGAAACTACAAAACATCTTAAAGCATTAGAAGGCATAGAAAAACCCGCAGAATTAGTGGATGAATTACACAGAGATGATTTATTTCATCAATTAATTGAGAGGAAAAAAGCTCATCAGGTAATTAAAGAAGCTTACTTTCAAGGAAAACCACAACAGGTTAAACATGAACATATTGGTGGAATGTTAGTAGGCAAGAACGGAGAAGTTTATGTACAAATTAAAGCAAAAGAAAAAGCTGAGAATCCCGGTGCTTATGATAAAATTGTTGGTGGACACATCCCTTCTGGAGATAGTCCAGTTGTTGCTGCCTATCATGAATTTTTGGAAGAGATGGAGATCCCAGTGATATTATATGATTCATTACAATGGGAAAATGTTTTGCGAACCTTCCCGGAATCACCAAGTTACCAAGCAATTTGCAGAAGACCAGAATTAGATCGAGATTTTGTTTCAGTACGCTTTAGACCAAAAGGAGATTCGTTCTTAGAAATTTGCAACCAGTATTGGGTTTTTGGGTATTATCACGAACGCTTTAGATTTGGAGATCAAGAAGCTGCTGGCATCTTTCAGTTTCCAAATAGAGAAGAATTGGCCAGAGAAATGCTTACTGATCCATTACATCAGTATATGGTCAGTCAGGGATGGCATAGCAATGGTGATAGAGAAGGAAAACCAAATTTAGTTTTCCCTGATCCACAAAAAGTACTAGAAGCGATGAAACATTGCGAAGCTAAGTTTACCCCAGATTTTCGTTATATGGTAGATAAATATTGGACCGAGATGATTTCAGTAGAAAAGAGATTCTCTTAACAAATAACGAATTTAACAAATACTTTTTAAATCAAACCTCTTCTGGATGAGTATGATAAGTAAGATTACAGTTGAGGAAGCGCTGAAGTTAGAAGATGCTCAGTTGATTGATGCTCGTTCTCCAAAAGAGTATGAAGAAGATCATCTTGAAGGAGCTGTTAATATTCCTCTGCTTGATAATGATGAACGACACGAAATTGGTACAATTTACAAACAAATCTCTAGAGACTTAGCTATAGAAAAAGGTTTAACTTATTATGCTAAAAAGATTCCAACTATCTTCAAAACTATAGAACCATTCAAGAATAAAAAGTTAGTTATTTATTGCGCTAGGGGTGGAATGCGTTCAGGAATAATCGCTTCTTTATTAGATTCTATTGGCTTAGAAGTTTATCAGATAGAAGGTGGGTATAAACTATTTCGTCACTGGATTCTTGATCAATATCAAAACATAACAATCAACCCAGAGGTTTACATTCTTTATGGATTAACCTGTACTGGAAAAACTGAATTGTTAAAACGCCTACCAAACGTTATTGATTTAGAAGCTTTGGCCCAGCATCGCGGCAGCCTTTATGGAGCGATTGGCTTAACACCAAACTCTCAAAAGAGATTTGAAAATTTATTATTGCAAAAGCTCAAAGAATTAAATGACAAACCATTCATCTTATTAGAAGGAGAAAGTAGAAAGGTAGGAAATTCACAAATTCCAGAAGTACTCTGGGAGAAGATGAAGAATGGCAAAAAGATTCTAATTAAAAGATCTCTAGAGTTGCGTTGCCAAGCTATGGTAGATGAATATTTCATCAATCCAAAGATTGTGGAAGAAATTAAATCAATAACCAAAGAGTTGAGAAGAGTTATCTCGAATGAAAATAAAGAAAAAATTATTGAACTCGTTGAAAAGAAGCAGTTTGCAGAAGCAGCCAGAATTTTGTTTGTAGAATATTATGACCCGCTTTATGAGCATGAATTAAACAA